>WBZX01000955.1_pt1 | contig 23537 bp, 17 predicted proteins | sample 5204211 | NCBI WGS metagenome assembly WBZX01 (sample SAMN12344362, study PRJNA552823) | activated sludge metagenome | biome: Activated sludge suspended growth; feature: Nitrification reactor; material: Wastewater; isolation source: activated sludge from nitrification reactor of wastewater... | reverse complement strand
GCATCCAGACCTTTGATGATCTTTTCGACCGCCGCTTTGTCCGCGTGCTGGCCGCCGATGCCCATGAAGTTGTCTTTTTCCGCGTTCTGAAGACCGGCAATCGCCGCCTTCGCTCGACTCGCGGGATCTTTGGAATCCTGCGTCATCAGCGCTTGGTATTCGGCTTTGTCCTTGCCGCCGAGCGAGCTACCCAGCGACTGGTCGAGGTCCGTCCCGTAGTGGCTCTTGTATTCCGCCTTGATCGCCGCGATTTCCTCGGGCGTCCGTCCGCGCAGAAGCTGGAGCGTGCTCGCTGGATTTGCGAACCAGTGCCCGTCCGTTTCTTTGCGAATGTCGGCGGCCAGCTGCGAGATCTCTTTCGGATCAGGCTGCTTCGGCGGCGCGGCGGGATTGACCGGCGGCTTCGCATTCGGATCCACCGCCGTCGTCTGGCCTGGCGTCTGGCCCGTCGTCTGGCCCGTCGTCTGGCCCGGAACTTGTCCCGGCGCGGGAGCGACCGTCGTTGCGCCACTCGGTGCTGGTGTCTGCGTCGCAGTCGGAGCCACCGGACCCAGCGGATTTTTCATCGCTCCGCCGCCATACATGCCCGCGTATGGGTTCAGGTACGGACTCACCGGCCCCAGCGGTTTGGCACCAGGCTGAATCGTTGGCCCGAGCTGCCACGGCGCAGGCGGAACCACTGGACCGACGATTGGACCTTGTGGCTTGGCTGCGGGTTGCTGCTGGGGTTGCGGGGTCGGGGGACGCTGCTGGAAGGTTGGCTCGCTCACATTGCGAATCTTCGGCGAGCCAAAAAGGAAGTTGTCCGTAGCCAGGCGCGCTGTCGCGCTATTTGTAGTCGGTGAGGCTCTTGCGCGCTTGCCCACGCTTGGGATCGTAGGCGGCTTGGCATTCCGCACAGAGCGTCACGTACGGACGCAGCGTTAGCCGACGCTCATCGATCTCTTCTTCGCACTCTTCGCACAGTCCGACCATCTCGGGCTCACGCTCGATGCGCGCGAGTGCCCGATCGATCTGCCCGAGAAGCTCGCTCTGCTTGCGGTTCTGCTGCGACGCCAAGGTCTGCATCATTTCCGACAGCGCTTGCTCATCTTCATCGCTTACGCCGATCGTCGATGCGTCTCTGCGGTTCGGCTCAATCTTCTGCGGTCCCTGCGAGATCGTTTCTTCACGCAGCTTCCGAAGCTGCGCCGTCAGGGAGGATGCGGTCACGGCGGCCATCGTTACTTCTTCTTTTGCGACGCCTTCGACAGCAAGTCTCCGAGCGTTCCGAAGCCCACGCGACCACCACCCACAGCTTGCGCCGCTGGGGCCGGTGCTTCGCCGCCTTCCACGTCATCAAACGAGGCCCGACCGAGCGAAAGACGTCGCTTGTCGCGATCGATCTGCTGAATCACGACTTCGATCTTTTCACCGGCCTGGACCGTCTCACGCGCGTGACGCAGACGCTTGCCGCCGCCCAGCTCGCTGATGTGGATGAGTCCTTCGATGCCAGGCTCCAGCTCCGCGATCGCGCCAAACGCTTCGGTACGCAGCACCACCGCAGGGAAGCGAGTTCCCACCGGGTAGCGCGCTTCGATGTCGCTCCACGGATCTTTTTCCAGCGACTTGAGCGACAGCGAAATCCGCTCACCGCGCTTGGGATCCTGGCTCGGCTCGATCTTCAGAACCATGACTTCCAGCTCTTGACCGACCGACAGCACATCCTTGGGCAGACGCGCACGCTGGAACGACAGCTCACTGACGTGCAGCATGCCTTCCAGACCGCCGATATCGACGAACGCACCGTAGTCCTTGAGCGCCGTCACGCGGCCACGAACCACCACACCCGGCGCCAGCTTCTTGCGCAGCTCTTCGGCCTGCGCCTGCGCGGCTTCTTCCAGCAGCGAGCGACGCGACACCACGATGTTCAGCGAGCGTCCCGACTCTTCAAAGCGGGTGATACGGAACTGGAGCTTTTGTCCGACATAGCCCGTCGCGTCCTCGGTGTGACGCAGATCCAGCTGCGAAATCGGGCAGAAGCCGCGTGCGCCAGCGATCTGAACCTCGACGCCGCCTTTGACGACGCCCGAGACGGTTCCCTCAAACGGAATGCCCAGCTCGAATGCCTGGCGAAGCTCCCCGCGCGAATCGGGTCCGCGACCGAGCGTCCGACGCAGCACCACGCCACCCATGCGACCGTCGATCTCGACTACGCGCGCGGTGATCTCGTCACCAACCTGGGCGGTGATTTGGCCGTCCGGGCCACGTAGCTCATCGAGCGGCAGCGATCCATCGGCCTTGCCACCGAGATCGACAAAGGCAGAGTCGCGACCAATCGAAAGGATGCGGCCTCGAACCTCGGAACCGACGCGAATCCCGTCCTGTTTGCGACGGGAAGTGTCAATCTTTTGCTCACTCTCGAAAGCGGCAAGCATCGAGGCAAACTCAGACGACGCTGCCGGGTTGGGTTGGGACTTTTTGGTCTGGGACATGGGCGCGTAGTCTAGCGAGACACTTCTTTCGTGCAAAGAGTCTTGCAACACGTACACCGATTTGCGCCGCACGCACTGGGCCGGTTACGAAGCGCGACGTCTCCGCAGCACAAGGAGTGACAGGAGCAGTCCCATCGACAGCCAGGACAATCGACCGGCGGATGAGCTTGGGCCGACTTCGCAGCTGATGCCGCCAGAACCGATGCTCAAGATGGGCTGGGCGTCGGGGGATTCGCAGGTTCCGCTAAACGGATGACAGACGGTTCCCGCTGGGCAAGTGACAAGTCGGCACAGATCATCGCGGCACTCACCGTCGCTTTGGCCCGCGAAACAGCCTTGGGTCTGGTGACACAGGGTGTTTTTGCACAGTGGCTCATCGACGCACTTGCCAACGCCGAGATCGCCAATCAGCTCGCACTTTTGTCCGGCCTGGCACTGACCGCTGCAGGGATCGCCGATGCACTGGCCACGCTCACAGCGCGAGGTCTGCGGACACGGGGACTTGCAGGCCGCGACACACTCCGCCTTGCTGGTGCCGTTGGTATAGAAGGTGGGCAGACAGTACTGGTTTGTCGGGCAGGTCTTGTCAAAGCAAGGATCGGTTCGGCAGGCGTTCTGGATGCACGCTTGGCCGGTGGGACAGCCTTTGGCGTAGCAGCCGTCTTCGCAGGTCACGATGCTGCCCGCGTCACCGCCGGTTACGGACTTGACGATGAGCGCGAGCGCTTGCTCAAGTGCCGTGGAGTCCTCGGCGCGATAGTAGCGATACAGTGGATCTCCGTTGGTGACGGGAAATCCGCCAGCATCCGCCATTTGGTTGAGCGCTTGCCGTTCCGCATCGGTGGTTTTGCCAAAGCCGAGCACCATCGTGTAGACCGGAGGAACTCCAGCCATGGTGGGATTGGCCGCCGCGCGGATTGCATCGACGGTGGTCTTGACTGGATCGGCTCCACAGCACAGCGCATCGGGCGATCCATCGGTCACGAGCAGCAGATAGCTTGGACGGCTCGGATCTTTGACCACGAGATCTTTTGCATTGTTCGTCACCGCCGTACAGGTCGGCGTGCTGCCTCCTGGATACGGATAGTCGATCATTGCGTTGTTGATCGTGACGCGGTTGGCATAGCCGGGCGGGATGCGGACTGTGGTGCTCACCGGGCAGTTGGTTCCCGTCGGATAGTTGCTGTATCCAAACGGAAGCAGCCCATCGTATTTGTTGTTCATCCCGATGAGCGCTTTGGTCGCGATCGACCACTTGGAGTCCGGCGAGCCTTGCGCCACCGTGATGCCCATCGGGTTCTGCGCCATCGATGCGGACTGATCGAGCACGATGACCAGGTTCGGGCACGACTTGGCCGCCGCATCGCAAGGTACAAGCAGCGTCCACAGCGCCGCACCACAGACAGCCCAGGCGGCGATGCGCCGATAAAGTCGAAGGAAATCGGTCCGAGCCATAGAGATTCCTGCCTCCGTTTCGGGCCCTGACGGATAGGCCCTGGTCATTCGCGCTAAGTCGGGAAGATCCCACTTCATCATATCGCAGCCGAGCGCTAGTCCGACCGGGCAAACGCGCGCGCGCCGCAGCCGACCTGGGGCAGACAGCGAAGTTGATTTCACGTAGACGCCGGACATACGCTGCGCGCATGCATGCTCTGCCGATTGATCCAGCTGTCGTCGAAGAATGTCGGTCTTTGGCCGCACAAGTAGCGGACCAAGTCCAAGGCTTCATCGGGGCTCACACCACGGTCAGCATCGAGCGCACCGTCTTGCGCGCATTCGGTGTTGATGGCGTCGATGGCGAAGGCGTTCCGCTCGTCAATCGCTGTGTCGAACGCTTCCGTCAGTCGGGCGCGCTTGGGCGTGGCATCGCGGCGATCTTGGGCTTGCAGCTGCGGCGGAATCCTCAGCTGTCGATTCAGGAAGCGGCGGAGGATCTGGCGTTTGGCAGCAGCCTTCCGGAAGGTGATGCGCTGTTGGCTGCGCTCGATGCCGAACGGGCCGAGATTGCCGAGGTTCTGCGGGAACCGACCGCGCACGCGATGGCCAAGATGGATGAGGCGCGAACGCAGCGGATTTCGGCCTGGCATCGACTGGGACTTGGACCCGATCGCGCCAAGCCGGAAGGAGACGTCATTCGTCCCGGCGGAGGTCCACCGCTCAAGTACGTGATCGTCGCTACGGGCAACATCTACGACGATGCGGATCAGGCGCGCGCGGCAGCTCAAGTGGGCGCGGATGTGATTGCCGTCATTCGATCGACGGCGCAGTCGCTGATTGACTATGTGCCGTATGGAGCGACAACCGAAGGCTACGGTGGAACGTGGGCGACGCAGGAAAACTTTCGCATCGTTCGACGAGCACTCGACGAAGAACAGGAAAAGCTCGGACGCTATCTTCAGCAGACCAACTACTCGTCGGGACTGTGTATGCCAGAGATCGCGTACCTCGGTGCGGTGGAGCGGCTCGATATGCTGCTCAACGACGCGATGTACGGGATCTTGTTCCGCGACATCAACCCGAAGCGAACGCTGTGCGATCAGTACTTTTCCCGTCGAGTCATTGCGCGCGCAGGAATGATCATCAACACCGGCGAAGACAACTACCTGACCACGGCGGATGCGGTCGAAAAAGCGCACACGGTGCTGGCGTCGCAGTTCATCAATGAAGCGTTTGCGTTTCGCGCGGGGCTCAAAGAAGAGCAGATGGGCCTCGGGCATGCGTTCGAGATCGACAAAGCGCTGCCCGATTCGTTTGTGCTGGAGCTGTCGCAAGCGCTGCTCGTTCGGCAGCTCTTTCCGAAACATCCGATCAAGTGGATGCCAGCGACCAAGCACAAGACCGGCGACATCTTTTGGTCACATCGCGTCGATGGCTTGTTCGATCTTGTCGGTGTGATGACGGGACAGACGATTGAGCTGCTCGGGATGATGACCGAAGCGATTCACACGCCGCTGCTTCACGATCGCTTCGCGGCAATCAAAGGTGCGGACTACGTCTTTACCGCCGCCAAGAGCCTGGGAAACGAGCTGCGCTTCGACCCCGATGGACTGGTGGTTCGTCGCGCCCGGCAAGTGCTCGACGATGCCTGTGCGATGCTGCGCAAGGTGGCGAAAGAAGGACTGTTTTCAGCCATCGCAGCGGGAGAGTTTGCCGACGTCAAGCGTCCCGAACATGGCGGACGTGGGCTCGATGGCGTGATCGCGCGACATCCGAGCTATCAAAATCCGATCCTCGCGGTCCTAGAAGGGCGATCCGCCTGATTCGTAGTTTTCGTGATAGAAACAAGACGGTCAGCCGTCCAAGACCGCATAACACCCATGACGCACACTGCACACTTCCTTCGTCGGGCCGCTCAGTCGGCTACTTTGGCTCTCGGACTTCTTGCTGCACCGGCTGCCTTTGCAGTGGGCGAAGCGCCCAAACCGGCTGCACCGTCGGGTGATATCCCCGGTTTGGATACCAAGAGCTTGTCCGATAGCGATCGCAAGCTGTTTACCAAGCTGCTCGATAAGTTTCCGTCGGCGTGTGGGAAGCCTCACGCGCTGTCGGTGTCGCTGCGAACCGATGCAACCTGCAAGTCGTCGCTCGTCGCGTCGAAGTGGCTGCTGAAGCTCGTGAATGACGGCTTCCTCGAAAGCGAAATCGAGGAAAAGTACAGCGATCGCTATCTTCAGCGGAAGTGCTACACCGTCGATACATCGCAAGCTCCGGTTCGTGGCGACGCCAAAGCGCCGGTGACGATCGTGGAGTTTTCTGACTTCGAGTGTCCCGCGTGTCGCGCCGTGGAGCCGATGCTCAAGCAAGTGCTCGCCGAGTATTCGAAAGTGCGGCTCGTGTTTATGAACTATCCGCTGCCGATGCATCCAAACGCGATGAATGCGGCCATGGCTGCCGTCGCTGCGGGCAAGCAAGGTAAGTTCTGGAGCTATCACGACAAGCTGTTTGAAAACCAAGACAAACAGACGATGGCTGACCTTGTGCGCTACGCGATGGAGATGAAGCTGGACGTCAACAAGTTCCAGGCGGACATGCAGGCGGCGCGCGAGCGGATTGAAAAAGACAAGGCCGAAGGCAAAAAGGTCGAGCTGACTGGAACGCCCGGCGTGCTCATCAACGGCTGCAAGGCGCGACTCGGTTCGATTGAAGAGCTGCGCTCGTACATCGATGCGGAGCTGTCGAAATGATCGCTCGCTCGGTTGCGCTGACGCTGGCTCTGACGATTGGTGCGCTCGGTTCGGCAAGCGCGGGTCAGCAAGCCGGCAAGCCAGCGGCGGACTTTTCGCTGAGCGATGCCAGCCAAAAGACCATCAAGCTCGGCGAGCTGCGCGGCAAGGTTGTGCTGATCGACTTTTGGGCGTCGTGGTGTGAGCCGTGTCTGCGTGAGCTGCCCGAGCTAGAGAAGCTGCACAAACAGCTCGCAAGCCGAGGCGTCGTCGTGATCGGCATCAACATCGATCGCGAGCGCAAAAATGCCGATGAGCTGATCGCGCGACTCAAGCTGTCCTTTCCATCGCTGTACGATCCAAAAGGCCAGGTCGCAGAGCAGTACGATCCACCGAAGATGCCAACGTCCTACGTCGTGGATCAGCAAGGTGTCGTACGACTGGTGAGCGAAGGCTTTACGGGCGCGGCGGACATTGCCAAGCTCAAGACTGCGATCGAACAGCTTCTCGCTGCGCCGCCCAAGTAGTTTCTCCCGCTTCTCATCCATCGAAAGTAGAGCGACGGATCGCCCCGGCTGGCTACCATGAGCCTGGGGGATTTCTCGATGCGTCGATTGGCACTTCTGTTTGCGCTGGCGGTCACAAGCTGTACGACCGCGTGGGATGCGTTCCGGGTGGTCAACGGAGATGCGTGCACCACGCATCCGCTCGACTGTGGCAGCGGCAAAGTCTGTAGCTATGAGTCGCGGCAGTGTCAGCCGCAGAGCTGTCGTCAAACCGGCCTGTGCTGGGAAAGTCCGCGTCCGCAGCTCTTTCAGCCACAAGCCATCTGGGGACAGAGCGCGACCGACCTCTGGATGGTTGGCAGCCGCGACATCTATCGATCGAATGGCTCCACCGTGACGCCCGTGCTGACCGATTTGCCCGCGAGACTGCACGCGATCGTCGGTCTTTCAGATGGTGGCGTCCTGTTTGTGGGTGAGCGCGGAACGATCCTTCACTGGAATGGTCAGCGCTTCGTCAGTGAAGACGCTGGCATAAGTGCCACCTTGTATGCGGCATGGACCGACGGAAGTGACACGGTGTGGGCTGCAGGATCGGACGGAGCCCTGTATCGTCGCGAGGCTGGAAGCTGGACCAGCTGGGCAACCGATTCTTCGTCGGCGCTTCGCGCTGTGCATGGAACCAGTGATGGCGTCTTCGTCGCGGGCAGCAGCAGTGCGCTGTGGCGCTGGGACGGCAGCGTCGGAACCCGAGAGGCGACACCCTGCGGCGGATCGATGCTCGGTCTGGGACTGGTCGGAAGTGAGCTGCTCAGCGTCGGAGAAAGCTACTGCATGGCCAAGCGCAGCGGCGGAACCTGGGTCAGCATGACCGCACCAAGCATGTTACCGACGGACAAGAACGGCTATTTTTCCGTCGTTGCATCAAGCTCAGGCACAACCTGGGTCAGTGGAAGACCTGGCAACCTGTTTCGCTTCGACGGCAGCACCTGGACCCAGCTTGAGCTCAAGACGATGGAAATCGCGAGCAGTCTGTGGGCCAGTCCCGGCGGAGAAGTGTGGATTGGCGGCACCGATCTATACAAAGTCAGCTCGTCTTTGCCGTCGCGGGTGAACGCGCGACCGCAGGAAGCCATCTACTCGCTGTCGGCGGCCACCGCAGAGACGCTGTGGGCTGTGGGCTTTGCGGGCACGGTCCTTCGTCGCAGTGGCACCACCTGGGAGCCGATCCGCAGCGAAGCCACGTCGGCGCTGTATGGCGTTTATAGTCCGTCCGACGAAGTGGCGTACGTCATTGGCTTCGACGCGGCGGGCAGCACGCTGTCGATGTGTGCCAATCGCGCGTGTTCGCTCATCGAAAAGCCGCGCGCCGGCATCGAGTATTCGGCGATTCACGGCGTCGATGCGAACACGTTCTGGGTCGTCGGCAAAGGCGGTGTCGTGCGGACGTGGAATGCGAAAAATGCAGCGCTCGCCGACGATACATCGATGCTGGGTAGCTCGGCTGCGCTCAATCAAGTCTTTGCGATCGATTCCTCGTTGGTCTACGCCGTCGGAGAGCAAGGTCTGGTGGCCCTTCGTGAAGCGAGTGGATGGCGCGCAGACACAAGCGCACCGACGGGAAGACAGAGCCTGCAAGCGCTGTGGGCCAGCTCGTCCGCAGATGTCTGGATTGGCGGAACGAACGGCTTTGCGGCGCACTTTGACGGCGCATCTTGGTCGGTGGTTCAGACGGGAATCAGCGACTCGATCAGCGCCATTTCAGGAACCGGACCGAGCGATGTCTGGGCGGTGACGCTTCAAGGTTCGGTGCTGCGCTACGACGGACAGCGCTTTGTGATCGTCAGTCAGAGTGAGCTGCCTCGGCTTCACTCGATCGTCGGCAAAGACGGACACTTGTATCTGGCGGGCGCGCTCGGGACCATCTTGCACAAGAGTCCTCCGTCGCAGTAGCGGCGCTCAGCAGTGTCCAAACCAGCCGGTCTGGCTTTCGCGTCGACGACGGCTGGGCATACCCTTGACCTTACGCGACAGCAGCGCAAAAAGGGCCAGCAGCGTTCCGAAGAAACCTCGTCGATTCAGTGATCGGGACAGTTCAGTCATTGGCTTCATGGCGTTTGCGCTGCCCTTCATTATATCGCAGCTGGCGTGCGCAGTCCGACCTTCATCCAGAGCTCATCCGCCGTCAGTCCTTTGTCACGCAGCGATCGAATCGATTCCGAGCCGCGTCGCTTTGCCAAGCGCGTTCCGTCTGCTTCCGTCAGCAGCGGATGATGCGCATAGTCCGGTTCCGCAAGTCCGAGCAGTGCTTGCAGCTGTCGGTGAACGTGCGTGGACGAAAGCAAGTCCTGTCCGCGCGTCACCAGCGTCACTCCTTGTATGTCATCGTCCACCACCACCGCGAGGTGATAGCTCGTCCGCAGCTCTTTGCGCGCCAGGACCACATCACCGAGCAGCTGCGAGTTGACCGGAACGACTCCGTGATGACGATCGTGAAACGTGAGCGGCCACTTTCCTTGCGCAGACAGAATCCGCTCGACTTGTTCGGTATGAAGTCGCAGCGCGTAGCTTTGACCGGATGCCAGACGATCGTTGACAAGCTGCGGATCGAGTCGCTGACACCGTCCCAAATAGCGCGGCGGCGTATCACTTCCTGGTCCATCCTGCGGTGCGCTCTGGGACGCTGCAATCTCCGCTGCGATCTCTGCGCGCGTACAGAAACAGGGATACAGCACGCCGAGCGAATCAAGCTGCGCAAGCGCTCGCTCGTAGACATCCAGGTGTTCGGACTGCTTGCGCACGTCGCCATCCCAAGACAGGCCCAGAAACTGGAGATCGGACAGAATCGCCTCGGTAAACTGCGGACGACAGCGCGTCTGATCGATGTCTTCGATGCGAAGCAAAAAGCGACCGTGCTGCGCGCGTGCTGCGTCAATGCCCATTCGCGCCGAATAGGCGTGTCCCAAGTGCAAATATCCCGTCGGACTGGGCGCAAAGCGAGTGACCATGGTCGCGAGAATATCAGCTCTTGCGCTGCAACCAAGATGCACCGTGTTGTGCGATAAGTGAGTCTGTGTCCAGCGATTCCGAACCTACGTCATCCGCGCTGACTTCGTATCAGAAGCGGCTGTTTGTGCTGTTGTCGGTGGCAACCTTCTTTGAAGGCTATGACTTCATGGCGCTCGCGCAGCTACTACCAAACCTGCGGGTCGAGCTGGGACTCGGGCGCAGCGACGGTGGTTGGCTGGTTTCCTTTATCAACATCGGCACGATGCTCGCGTACTTTTTGGTGCGGCTTGCGGATCGCTGGGGACGGAAGCGCGTGCTCGGGATCACGATCGTGGGCTACACGGTCAGCTCGTTTTGCAGCGGGCTTGCGCACGGCGTGGTGAGCTTTGCGATCTGTCAGATGCTGGCGCGGCTGTTTCTGATTGCGGAATGGGCTGTTGCGATTGTGTATGCCGCAGAAGAGTTTCCGGCCAAGCGTCGTGGCATGGTGATTGGAGTGATTCAGTCTTCTGCGAGCTTGGGTGCGATCATCTGTTCCGCACTGGTTCCGGTTCTCCTGAAGACACAGTGGAGCTGGCGAAGCGTTTACTTTTTGGGCTCTGTTCCGCTGATTTTGGTCGCGATTTTCCGACGAAGACTGCGGGAAACAGAGCGCTTTTCCAGCTTGTCCAAACAGACCGATGTTGATCGCGAAGGACAGACCAAAACAAGCACATCACAGCGCTTCTTTCACATCTTGCGGACGCCGTATCGCAACCGGGTGTTTGTGATGGCGCTCATCTGGATCATGTCGTACTGCGGCATTGGGAATGTGATCACATTTTGGAAAGAGCTTGCGCTGTCTGCGCGTGCAATGACGGATGCGGAAGCGGGAGTGCTCATCTCGACCGCAGCGGTGATGGGAATGCCGCTCACGTACTTTGTTGGTAAGATCTTGGATCGCATTGGTCGTCGCAAAGGAGCGGTTCTCATCATGATCGGCGCGACGCTGGCAACGATTGGGAGTTCCTCTTTTGATCATCGCGGTGTGATCCTGTCTGCGCTGACGTTGTGTGTGATCACAGCAACCGGATCGCAGGTGGTCTTGAATGCATTCAATGCAGAGCTGTTTCCCACCGAGCTGCGGTCCAGTTCATTTGCTTGGTCAAACAACTTGCTTGGACGAATTGGAATGGTGGCCTCTCCTGCGCTGGTGGGAATGCTCGCAGAGCGGTCTGGATATGTGGTGGCGCTGCAAGCGATCGCGGTGTTTCCGCTGCTTGCGCTGCTGCTGATTGTAGGAATGCTTCCAGAGACGCGCGGTCGTGAGCTTGAAGACACCGCCAAGCTGCGTTCCGTATCGGTCTCTGCTTCGGAGGAATCACCGTGAATACACAAACAGATGCGCAGCTGTGGAACACCGATCGGACGGAAGTTCGGGCGCGTGTCATCGATCCACGTAGCGCAAACGGATCCGGTCTACCCTTGTGTCTGGAGCCATCGCGGCCCGTCGCTGCTTCGGACTTGGTAGACTGGGCATCCGCCAAGAAGGACTCGATCTCTGCTGCGATCTTGAAGCACGGTGCCGTGCTGCTACGCGGCTTTCCGATTCACTCTGCGCAGGTGTTTGAATCGGTGCTGCTGGCGCTGGGAGCGGATCTCAAGAACGATTACCAAGGGACTTCTCCGCGCAATGCCGTGACGCGCTACATCTTCAATGCAAGTGAGCTGCCCGGTTACTATCCGATTCCGCAGCACTGCGAGATGAGCTTTTTGCGTGATCCGCCGCGTCGTCTGTTCTTCTGTTGTCTCGTCGAGCCGCAGAGCTTTGGTGGAGAGACTCCGCTGTGTGACTTTCGATCCGTGCTGCGTGATCTGGATCCCGAAGTGCGCAGCCGATTTGAGTCACGCGGAGTGAAGGTCATCCGCAACTACGGAGGGCCAGAAGGACACGGACGCAGAGATCTGTGGCAGCTAAAGCCTTGGCACGACATCTTTGGGACAACAGACCGTGCGCGCGTCGAAGAAAAGTGCAAGCAAGTCGGTCAGGAGTTCGAGTGGCTGGCAGATGGTCGACTGCGCTTGATCAATCAAACCGCAGCGGTGCGCAAGCATCCCCAAACGGGAGAGCCGGTCTGGTTCAATCACTCCCAAGTCTTTCATCTATCGAGCGCGGAAGGTGAATACCGACGGATTTCGCAGCGACTTCCAGAGTATCGCTATCACGCGCTGCGTGCGCTGGCAGCCCTGGTTTCATCGTACAAGCGCTGGCGACTCCGAGACGATGAACAGGCGATGCAAGCGCTGTACGGAGACGGATCGCCGATTCCTGATGCAGACATGGAAGCGGTTCGGGAAGCGATCTGGACCAACTTGGTGGTGACACGCTGGCGAGAAGGAGACGCGCTCCTGATCGACAACAGCGCGGTGTCGCACGGTCGGCTTCCGTATCACGGGCCGCGCAAGGTGATTGTGGGCTGGGAATAGGGACGTGCGCTGCGTCAGGTCTTGACCGCTGGGGGGGATTGTGTGCCAAGGTGCGCACATGCTGAACATTCGCTCGCTCGGAACCTTGGGTTTGGTTGGCTCTTCCTTGGCTGTTTCGTCGCTGCTTTGCGTTGCGAGCTGCGACAAAGTGGATCCGCCGGTTCCCGATGAATCGATGGACCTTGCGGTTCGCCCGCCGGACTTGACGACCGGACCGACGGTGGACATGACGGCAAGCGGAACGGACATGGCCAGCCCGCCGGTGGACATGGTCAGCCCGCCGGTGGACATGGCCACGAGCGGTCCGAAAGTCATGGGTCTTCCGTCGTGCACGGACAAGAACGTGCTGGCCGATGCTGTGTTTTCATCGGTAGGAAAGACCTACTGCGCAAACGGTCGCTGCCACAGCTCGGGCGCGGGCAGTCTGACGTTCACCGATGGCGCGTCGATGAAGACTGCCATGGTTGGAAAGAAGTCCACGCAGGCCACAACGCTCGACATGGTGAAGGCTGGCAACGTCGATCAGAGCTACCTCATCTACAAGCTGATGGATCAGCACCTGGCCGCCGGTGTGGGCGGTCGTGGTGAGCTGATGCCGAAGGGCGGAAGCAAGCTCCCAAGCGCGGATCTGTGCAAGTTCGTGGTGTGGGTGCAAGAAGGTGCGAAGTAGCAGCCGCGCCGCTGTAGGGAGTCCGCGTGTTCCCTATCCCAACGCAGGATAGGGAACGCTATCTGGCACTGTATCCAAAGGTCGCAAGTCCTCTGCTGGCGACACAGAGTCCGGTACAGTGGTCGAAGCGGCGTCCTGACATTTCCCACAAGCAGAGAGGATCCCTGTTACACTGTGTCATTGATCCCCCAAGAGGCACGATGGCAGCAGAGACTCCTTCACTTGGGTTACGGGTGGCAGGCCGCTGGGAACTGACGCGAGTCGTCGGAAGCGGCGGCATGGGAACGGTATTTTGTGCGATCGACTTGAGCACCGGACAAGAGGTTGCGCTCAAGCTGATGCACGAAGCAGAGGGCCGCAATGAGGAGCGATTCCTTCGGGAAGCCAAGCTGCTGTCTGACCTGCGACATCCGGGGATAGTCTCGTACCTTGCGCATGGACTGATGGCCGATGGTCGTCAGTACTTGGTGATGGAGTGGCTGGACGGAGAAGACCTGTCCCATCGCTTGCGCCGTGCAGAGCCGATGTCCGTCGGTCAGATCCTGGATCTGGTCATCCAAGTAGCCGATGCCCTAGCGTTTGCGCACGCCAGGGGAATAGTCCACAGAGCCGCAATGCCAGCCTCGTTTCCGTCGAGAAATGGGTATCGAACGGAACCGGGGAAAGGCCGTGAAAACAGGTTCGATGGGAATGTGTCTCTGCAGACTGCTTGACCGGCCTTCGATACTTCGCCGGTCCTGCGTCGGGGCTCTGTCTGTCTGTGGGCGAGCGCTATTCCGCGACGTGGATTCTGTCGCGGACCTGCTTAGAGGGTTTCGACCGTCCAGTCGCTGCCGGGGATTCCGTTGCCAGCCAGATACATCGACAGACCGTTGTTAAAGTGCAGGTAGTCGCCTTTCCAAGACTTGAGGCGGACCTTGCCTCCGGCGACCTCTCCTATCCATTCATTTCCGACGCCGCCGGAGTACGTGGTGATGGATCCATTTCCATCGGGGCGGTGCAGGAAGTCGCCCTTGGTCGACTTGAGCTGGATCTTGCTATTGGCACACACGACGGTCCACACGGAATCGGCGGTGGCCGCTCCTGCCGTGACTCCCTGTGCAGCCCCGGATCGGGTGAGGTACTGGTTGCTCCAGCTCTTCAGACGCACTTTCTTGCCGCAGGTCAGGCCCGGCGAGGGGGCCGGAGGCGGGGTCGTCTCATTCGCGCAGGAGTTGTAGCGAGGGCAGCACGAGATCTTGGTATCGGCAGGAAGAGGCGTCTGATCCACGCGCTTTCCGGCGGGGATGTCCACTCGCAAGTCGCCGCCCGACTTGTCGAACTTCACGGTGATGGGATGCCAGCAGCGGTTGTCGACGAAGAACCCAGCGGACGATCCCTGAATCTTGCCACTTACGGCGCAGGCAGGCAGTGCGACGCGATCGCTTGTTCCGCAGTCATCGGCGTGGCCAGACGAAGCGGTCATGGTTGCGATCGTTACGAGCAAGAGGCTGACAAGACCAGACTTTTTCATTGTTCCTGAACTTTCTTTGACTTCACGCAGCACGCTGCGCACGGTGGGGGAGTGAGCGACACAGTCGCCAAGCGGACGATCGTAGCATTCGCTGCGCATCGTCTCCACCAATCGGCAGACTCCCTTTTTCTTTTCACCAGGCTCGACGACGGGGAACTTTCGACGCATCCGTATCGACGGACAGTTGATCCACAGAGACATCAAGCCGGAAAATGTGTTTGTTCATCGGGGCAAGGATGCAAAGCTGCTGGACTTTGGGATTGCGCGGAAGCTGTCTTCCGAGCGCCTCACCCAGACGGGAGCAGTGATTGGTACGATCGAGTACATGGCTCCAGAGCAGGTGCGTGGGAGCCGTGACTTGGGAGGAAGTGCAGACATCTATTCCTTGGGTTGTCTGCTGTATCAGTGTCTGTGCGGAGAGCCTCCCTTTACGGGGGTGCATGCAGCGGCAATCTTGGCGCGGATTCTGTTTGAGGAGCCGCAGCATCTTCAGCTAAGGAATCCCAGTCTACCGACTGAGCTATCCAGCTTGGTTCAGTCGATGCTATCCAAAGATCCCGCACTTCGTCCGCAAGAAGTCGTGACTCCGCTTCGGAAGATCCGTGCGCAAGTGTCTGACCAGCTGATGCCAGTGGTGAAGGAGTCTGCGCGTCCTCACTTCAAGAGTGTGATGACGCATGGCGAGCTACGCATGATCACTGCGGTGCTTGCGTCCCCGAGCAGAGGGGCCGTCGGACTGCTGGACTCAACGCTTCAGCGCTCGAGAAATGTGGTGAGAATTGAAGACACGCAAGACTTAGGAATTCCTGCCAGTGTGGGTTCCTATCCGGGCGTTCGTGTCTCTGTCCTTGCGGATGGCTGGCTGCTTGCGGTCTTCGATCCCGTCGGACAGATCGGACTGCTGGAGCAAGTCGTCAATGCCGCACAGCTGGCGCAGGACATTGTGCAGCTTCGTCCGATGACACAGGTTGCGATTGCGGTCGCGCAGCAAGGTGCAACGGAACGACAGATTCTTGGGCCGCTGGTAGAGCTGTGTACCAAGCTTCTTGCGCGTGCCAATGAAGAGGAATCTGTCATCGCACGGGCCCCTGGAATTTGGCTCGATGATGTCAGCAGTGGCGTCCTGTCTGCTCGATTTGCGGTGGAAAAAGGAACGTATGGAACGCGGCTGATGGCACCGCGAACGACGCAAGATTCACAGGATCTGTTTCTGGGAAAGCCGCGTCAGTTCATCGGACGAGACATCGAGCTTTCGATGCTGGAGCTGTGGTCGGGGGCTTGCTTTGAGGAGTCGATCGCCCGCGCTGTGCTGCTGCTGTCTTCCGCTGGAGTTGGAAAGTCGCGCTTGGTTCAAGAGTTTTTGCATCGTCTCAAGCGCAGAGACATTGCACACCTTCAGCTGTTTGCGCGCTGCGATGCGCTTACAGAGAGCACTCCGTACGGACCCCTTCAGCGTGCGATTCGGGGTCTGTGTATGGTGCAAGCGGGACAGGAACGCGCGCTTCAGCAGGAGCGTCTGGCTTCACTGATCGCGCGCTATGTCCGACCGTCGGAACAGAAGCGAGTGGCCGAGTTTATCGGTGAGCTGATTGGCGTTCCGTTTTCCGATAAGAACAGTCCACAGCTCGCTGCCGCGCGTCATGATCCCAAGGTGATGAGTGATCAGATTGTGGCGGCACTCATCGACTTTGTGCGGGCAGCATGCAGCGTCGGTCCCGTGGTGATGATCCTCGAAGACTTTCACTTCTGTGATCTGCTGTCTGTTCGCGTGCTGGAAGCCATGTTGCTGGAGCTTCATTCACTTCCGCTGTTCATTTTGGCCGCAGCGCGAAATGAAGTGACAGAGAAGTTTCCCGAGCTGTGGATCGGAATTCAAAAAGATGTGCTTCAGCTTCGACCGCTCAGTCGGAAAGCGTGTGAGCGACTGGCCAGTCAGGTCTTGGCCGGAAAGGTTCCGTCCGAGCTAATCGAGCGCGTGATCCTGCTGGCCGATGGGAATCCGCTCTTTTTGGAAGAGCTGATGCGCTCTGTTTCCTTGGGAGGAAGTGATGCGCTGCCGGTGTCTGTGCTGGCGGTGCTCCAGCATCGGGTTCATGGTCTTCCTCCCGACGCGAGACGGATTCTGCGTGCGGCCAGTATTTTTGGGGACACATTCTGGAAGGGTGGACTCAGCGAGCTGGTGGGACTGTCCAGTCAGAGCGTCGAAGAGTGGCTGCTGTTTCTGTGTCGCGCAGAGGTGATAGAGCGCCACCGGCAGAGTCGTCTGGCCGGCGAAGTAGAGTATGCCTTTCGACACACCCTGATGCGTGAAGCGCTGTATCAGATGGTGATGTCTGATGACCGCAAAGTCGGTCACGGGCTCGCGGCAGCCTATCTGCGCAAGATGGGCGAAGTCGATTCCTTTGTGCTGGCTGCGCACCACGAAAAGGCAGGAGATCTGACCAGCGCAGGGACGGAGCTAAGCAGAGCGGCGGCACAGTGTCTGGCTCGATTTGATCTAGTGGGTGCGCGCAAGAGTGCGCTGCGAGCCTTGGATCTGGGAATCCGCGATGCGGTGCGTGGATCGGCATGCAGTCTGCTTGCGCAGTCTCTGTACTGGAGCAGTGAGTGGGAGCCCGTTCCCAAGTGGGCGCAGGAAGCGCTGGATCTCTGTCCGCTCGGGTCTGTGGAATACTGTCGCGCGCTCGGCGTGTACATGATGACTGCGGTCATGAGCGGAAAGCAGGATGTCGTCGGAGAGCTGGTCGGTCGATTCCTACAAACCGATCCAGAGACCATCGCGATCGATGCCTACGTGGAAACTGGCAACTTCATGGTGCTGATGTTCGTGATGGTTGCAGAGCGTGCGCTGGTTGACGCATTCCTTTCGCGACTTCAGCAAGTTGTGGCCAAGGTGTCTGAACACAGTCTGTCGCGGGCCATGCTGTCGTTCTGTCATGGTGCGTATCTTCGACTGCTTGCGCCGCAGCCATGGCAGGCGGTTGAGCTGCTCCGTGATGCGGTGCTCCGATTCCATCGCGCAGGAGACACCAGAAACGAAGCGCTGTCTGCGTGCATCTTGGCACTGGCAGAGCGCGAAGTGGGACAGTACGAGTCCGGTGTCCGTACGCTGGGTCAAGCGCTGCAGATCGCAGAAAAGTTGGCTGGAACCGTGATGCCAACCGTGCAGATGCACATCGCGATGCTGCAAGCGTCTTCCTCGCGACAAGAAGACCGGACCAACGCACCAATTGCCGCACAGAAAGTGATCGATGGATTCGCTGAAAATGCGGTCTACGTTGCGCTGGCGAAAGCGATTGTTGCCAAAGACTTGCTTCAAAATGGCAAACAAAATGAAGCACTTGCACTCATAGAATCGGCTTATCAGTCGCTGCGCATGACGCCAACAATGCAAGCGATCGTGCTGCCCAGTTTGATTGATATGCATCGTCAGTGCGGTCACATTGATGTCGCTGTCTCGATGGCTGCAGACTTGCGCGCATTGCTCGAAAAGCTGGGTGATGCTGGATACTTAGAAGCGGTGTGCAGATTGGCCATTGGTGATGCACTACAGGCCGCTGGGCAAACAGAAGAAGCACGCGCAATCTACCAATCAGCAGCTGCACATGTGCGGCTGCGTGCGTCGCATGCCCCCGACGAATCGTCTCGGGAAACGTTCCTCTCTGCTGTTCCTGAAAATGTTCGTGTCGTTTTCTTGACCTCATCGTAGACTTCATGCTGTGCAGACCGACCTGTCGTGCAGCATAGTGACTGCGCAGACAAGGTCGTTTTCTGGCACAGCGAGTGCTGACACAGCGGGTTGAGGAAACGGATGCGCAAAAAGATTGCTATCCTCGGTGGGGGAATGTCGTCCTTGGTCACGGCATATGAGCTAAGCTCCTTGCCTGACTTTCATGCAAAGTATGAACTGACTGTGTATCAAAACGGCTGGCGTCTAGGTGGCAAGGGAGCCAGCGGTAGAAACCCAAAAGATCACGACCGGATAGAAGAACACGGTCTTCATCTTTTGTTCGGATTTTACGACAACGCATTGGGCATTATGCGACAGCTCTATGACGAGCTGGGACGCAAGCCAGGGGAAGCTCTGGCGACGTTTGATGATGCCTTTAAGCCTCACAACTTCATCGTGATGATGGAGCAGCACAAGGGTCAGTGGCTTCCCTGGAAGCTGGACCCGATTCCCAATCCGCTGTCGCCAGGCGGAGACGGATTCCTAAAGCCTTGGGACTACATAAAGCGTGTGCTCGAGTGGTGTCTGGAGATCATTCACAACTACATCCTGCATACCGATGGGGTGAAGCTGCTGGGATTCCGTTCGCAGCTTGCGAAGGCTGCGGAAGTGATGAAGATTCAAGTCCATCAGCAGATGGATCGCAAGGCCGCTTCAGCGTCGAGCGAAGGACTGCTTGCAGCCGCCAGCACGAAGCCAGAATCGGGAGCAGAATCGGAACCAGAGTCGGGAGCAGAATCGGAACCAGACAGCGAGCTTTCGGAGCTTGTCCGCACACTGCATCAGCAAGGAATCTATCCAGAACAGATGGAGGAGCGGGCTGCGTCTCTGGCGCCCTCTTCATCGACCTTTTCGTCGCTGTGGTGGATCGAACTGGAGCTGATTCGGCTGTTTCTGGACTCGATCAGTGATGCAGGCGCAGTGGTTCATCTGATCGGCAAAGTGCTGGAACATCTGTGGCGCTTGCTCTTTGATGCAGACACGGTCTTGCGAAGGACTCGCATGATCTTGGATCTGGCGTTTGCTACGGTGCGCGGACTCATCGACAGTCGGATCATCTTTCCACCGTACGACTGGTTTGGTATCGACAACTACGATCTGGTTTCATGGCTGCGAAAGTACGGAGCCAACGAAGCGACGCTGCGATCGCCGCTCATCTTTGCGATGAAGGATGCTGCGTATCATGGCTACACTCCGATCGGAGCCGGAACGATCCTGCATGCGATGCTGCGCATGCTGTTCACTTATCGCGGCAACATCCTTTACAAGATGCAAGCCGGAATGGGCGACACGATCTTTACGCCGCTGTATGAGGTGCTCAAGAAGCGCGGCGTTCGTTTCGAGTTCTTCCATGCCGTTCGCAACATCGAGCTGTCCGCAGACAAGCGGAGTGTCGCCAAGATCCACATCGGACGGCAAGCGACGCCAAAGACAGGTTCCTATGATCCACTGATTCAGGTCAAAGGACTGCCGAGCTGGCCAAGCACTCCGCTGTTCGATCAGCTGGTAGAAGGAAAGCTCATTCAAGATGGTGGCTTCGATCTGGAGGACTTCTGGACGAAGTGGAAAGACGTGGACGCGATCACGCTGGAAGCAGGAAAAGACTTCGATCAGGTGGTGCTCGGAATCTCGATTGGTGCCTTTCCATTCATCGCTAAAGAGCTGATTGATGCGAATCCGCGCTTTGCTGCCATGACGAGCGCGGTGAAGACCACGCAGACGCTGGGCGTTCAGCTCTGGCTCAAGCCGGATCTCAAAGAGCTGGGCTGGGAACTGTCATCGCCGGTGGTCATTCCCTACGTCGAGCCGTTGGATACGTGGGCGGACATGACGCACCTTCTTTCGCATGAGTCATGGCCTGCGGGATCGGTCAAGAACCTGGCGTATCTGACGTCCGCAATGCAAGACAACGAACCGATTCCGCCTCGCTCCGATCATGGATATCCGTGGCGACAGACTGAGCGTGTGAAGCAGTACACCATCGATTTTCTGACCAAAGACATCGAGGCACTGTGGCCAAATTCTGTGGATGCAAAGGGAGAGTTCGATTGGAGTCTGCTCGCTGCACCTGCAACGGCGGTTGGAAAGGCGCGTGCAGACCATCAGTACTATCGGGCACCGCTGTCTCCTTCCGAGCGCTACGTGCTGGCGGTTCCTGGTAGCTCTGCCAAGCGACTACGGGCCGAGGAGTCTGGCTTTGCCAACCTGATTCTGACGGGAGACTGGACCAAGACCGCGCTGTCGATCGGTTGTCTGGAAGCCGCCACGATGGCTGGAATCATGTCTGCGCGTGCGATCGATCGTAGGATTCCCAAAGCCAAGCATGACTGGCTTGCGGATCTGCCTCCTGCTGCGACGCCAGTCCCGCCGACTCCTGTTGCGCAGTACGTCAACATAGACGGACAGCTGCTCGGGATTCCTCCGGTGGATCTGGATGTAGATGTCAGCATGTTCCTGCTTCCCGCAGACTACGGAAAGCTTCGTCAGATCTGCGACACCCAGCTCAACTTGGGAGGCGATACGATCTACAAGCCGATCGGTCCGTTTGTGGTGATGTACGCGTCGAAGCTGAACAACTATCCGAAAGGGAATCCGATTGGTTACGTGCCAGAGCTAGACTACGGAATCTGGATTCCTCTGCTGGCAGGAAAGAAGATCGGTCCGTTCTTTAAGCCAGAGCGCGTGGTGACGTACACTCCCTACATTTGGGTGGACAACGGAATCGCACTGATTGGCGGACGGACGGTGTTTGGGTTCCTGAAAAACATCGGTCAGATGACGTTCCCTGCATCGGCCAAAGACACCAAGAGCTTGTCGCTGAGCACGCAGGTTCTACCAAAGTACGGCGTCAATCAGAAGGTGGTGGAGCGTAAGCTCATCGAAGTACGACGCAAGCCGTTTTCACTGCTGACGGAAGTGAAGTCACTGTGGGAAGGAACAGAGAGTCTGCTGGATGCATTTGGCGCATCGATCGATGGACTTTTGCACGGAAATCCAGAGGTTCCGCTGCCAAGCTTTCAGTTCATCCGCGATCTAATCTCTGGGATGTCGGCAGGAATGCGGATGGTGTATCTCAAGCAGTTCCCAGAGATCACCGATGCACGGCTGGCCTGCTACCAAGCCATCACAGAGTGCGATGTTCCCATTACGGGAGGCCTGAAAGGAGGCCTGCTGTTTGGTCAGTACTCCGTCGACATCTATCGCTACGAGAGCCATCAGCTTGTGAAGACGCTCGGACTCTATCCGGTCGAAAGCGATGCAGACAAAGATACGATGATGGCGCTGGCGCAAGGCTGGGCAAACTTCCAAGCGGTCGTTGAAAACGGAACGATCATCTGGAAGGCATCCATCCCGTAGCACCCTGCGGAGTCACGCGCTGTGTAGGTCGTGACTCCGCCTCCTTCGCATCGGTCCTTCTGTCCGCACCAATCCTCGCGAAAACGGAGCCTTCTGCGCTATCATCAAGTGCACGAAGGAGCGTTCTGATGAGCGACATTGTTGACTGCAAGCCGCTTGGTTTTCCGTGGGTGACTGCGGATCCTTTCCTGTTTTGCGTACATCATGATGATGCGTATCCTGCGGGAAATGATGCACTCGGTCCTGCTGCTTCTCTGTCGGGTCGTGACATTGGACAGGACTTCGCAGGAAAAGATGGCTGGCGGATGTATCACGGAGATGTGGTTCCGGGGTTCCCTTCCCATCCACATCGCGGCTTTGAGACAGTGACCATTGTGCGACAAGGCTTGGTGGATCACTCGGACTCGCTGGGAGCCACGGCGCGCTTTGGTCAAGGCGACGTACAGTGGCTTACTGCTGGTCGCGGAATTCAGCATGCAGAGATGTTTCCACTTCTTGCACAAGACAAAGACAATCCGCTCGAACTGTTTCAGATCTGGCTGAATCTTCCGCGCGCAAACAAGATGGTAGAGCCGCACTTTTCCATGCTGTGGCAGCCGAAGATTCCGCATCTTGTGGAAGACGGAGTCGATGTCGCTGTCGTCGCTGGTGCCATTCCCTCGGTGGCAAGTCCGCCGCCTCCTCCTCCGCACTCATGGGCCGCACAGTCGGATGCAGATGTCGCCATCTGGACGGTGAAGCTTGCGCCTCATCGTGCGTGGACGCTTCCTTCTGCGCAGCCCACTTCGGTTCGTACGCTGTACTTCTTTCGTGGATCGCAGCTTCAGCTTGGGAATCGCACGATTCCGGCGCGACAGGCGATCTCTGTAAGAGCCGATGCAGCGCTTCGCATGCAAAGTGGCGACGATGAATGTGAGCTGCTTGTCCTGCAAGGTCGTCCGATTGCAGAGCCCGTGGTGCAGTACGGACCGTTTGTGATGAACACCCGCGAAGAGATCGAGCAAGCGATGCGAGACTATCGGCGCACACAGTTTGGGGGCTGGCCGTGGCGCAGGCGCGATCCCGTGCATCCGCGCAGCGAAGGACGGTTTGCCAAGCATGTAGATGGACGAATCGAGCGGCTCGACGCGCTGTAATCGCCACATCGCAATCTGCTACGCGCGAAAGCGAATCTGATACTCGCACGCATGACGAAGCTGCTGCTGTCGAAGCTCTTTCATGCGTGTCACCTGACAGTCTTTGGCTCCCACCATTGTCAGGACTTGTTCGATATAGGCATGCACCAGCGTCGTGACCAGCGGGCTTGCAGACTCGATGTCGCGGAGCTGCACAGTGACTCCGTACTGTCGATCATGCTGCGCCAGTACTCCTGCCGAAAGAGATCCAGACTCGAAGTACGCGGACCAGATCTGTGGAATCTTTGAACAGAGACTGACCGCCGTCGCACTCTGGATGTACGGACGATAGACGGTCTGAAAGTCACGCTGACAGAACGCGCGCAGCAAGCGACGGAACCGAGGCTCATTTTGCAGCGCAATCTGTCTGTGCAGCACTTCCAGAAACGGAGTCCACAGATCGAGGTTCACCCACTCGATGGCCATCATGGTCCGCTGTAGTAGCTTCTGGGTTTCTTGCGGACAGTCGAGAACCAG
>WBZX01000954.1_pt1 | contig 23540 bp, 15 predicted proteins | sample 5204211 | NCBI WGS metagenome assembly WBZX01 (sample SAMN12344362, study PRJNA552823) | activated sludge metagenome | biome: Activated sludge suspended growth; feature: Nitrification reactor; material: Wastewater; isolation source: activated sludge from nitrification reactor of wastewater... | reverse complement strand
GTCGCCGACCGATGCCGTGCTCGAGCGCATCGTGTCCGACGAAGGCGTGATCGCCCCGGTCGGCTCGGTGATCGCAATCCTCGGCAGCGCGGCGACGTCCGCGGCCGCCGGCGGCAGCAACGGCGCGCGCCCGCCGGCCCCACCCGCGTCGGCCTCGGGCTCGATCCACGTCGGCGGCCCCGCGCCGGTCGACGAGGCCCGCGGCAAGGTGCTCGCGACCCCGGCCGCGCGCGCGCTGGCCCGCGAGTCGGGCATCGACCTGTCGAGCATCGCGGGCGATCGCGGTCGCATCACCAAGGCCCACGTCGAGCTGGCCCGCGGCTCGTACGAAGGACGTGCGGTGGAGCCGGCCGCTGCGCGCAGCGAGCCGCCGCGCAGCGAGCCGCCGCGCAGCGAGCCCGAGCGGATCGAAGCGCGCCCCTCGAGCATGCCGACCCAGGTGCCGGCCGCCGTCGCTGCGCCGGCCCCGGTTGCGCGGGCGATGCGTGGCGGTGAGCCCCAGCCCGACGAGTCGATGCCGTTTCGTGGCATGCGTCGGCGCATCGCCGACGGCCTCGTCAAGTCCTACACGACCGCGGTGCACTACACCTACGTCGAGCAGATCGACGTCACCAAGCTGGTCGCGGTGCGCGAGCAGGCCAAGAAGGCCGCCGCCGCCGAGGGCGTGCAGCTGTCGTATCTGCCCTTCATCGTGAAGGCGGTGCTGCGAGCCCTGCGCAAGTACCCCATCGTGAATGCCGAGCTCGACGAGCCCGGCGGTCGGATCGTGCTGAAGAAGCGCTACAGCATCGGCATCGCGACCGCGACCGATCAGGGCCTGATGGTGCCGGTCGTCCACGACGCCGACCGGCTCAGCCTGCTCGACATCGCCAGCGAGATCGCGCGGGTCTCCGAGGCCGCGCGCACCGGCAAGGCCTCGCGCGAGGAGCTCACCGGCTCGACCTTCACCATCACCAGCCTCGGTGCCATCGGTGGCGTGCTGGCGACGCCGATCCTCAACTACCCCGAGGTCGGAATCCTCGGGGTCCACGCGATCCGCAAGGTGCCGGTCGTCGACGACGACGACAACATCCGCGTGGGCCACATGATGAACCTCTCCGTGTCGCTCGATCACCGCGTGGTCGACGGCTTCGAGGGCGCGAACTTCCTGCAGGAGGTCCGTCGCTATCTCGAGGACCCGACCTTGCTGCTGCTCTCGGGCATCTAGCCTCGGGCATCTGGCCCGCTTTTCCGCGCTCGCCGCAACAGAGAATCCATGGCCACGATCAAGAAGACTGCCCTCGTCATCGGTGCCGGCACCGGCGGCTACCCCTGCGCCATCCGCCTCGGTCAGCTCGGCGTCGACGCGATGCTCGTCGAGAAGGCCAACCCCGGCGGGGTCTGCCTCAACGTCGGTTGCATCCCCTCCAAGGCGCTCATCAGCGCGACCAAGCTCGCCCACAAGGCCCAGCACGCCGCCAACATGGGCGTGACCTTCGCCAAGCCCACCATCGACATGAAGCAGATGCAGTCGTGGAAGGCCGGCATCGTCAAGAAGCTCACCAGCGGCGTGCAGAGCCTGGTCAAGGGCAACGGCTGCGAGTACCGCCAGGCCACCGCGGAGTTCCTCGGGCCCAAGCGCGTCAAGCTCACCTACGCCGACGGCAAGCCCGAGGACATCGTCGAGGCCGAGCACATCGTCATCGCGACCGGCTCGCTGCCGATCGTCATCCCCGGCTTCGCGATCGATCAGAAGCGCATCGTCGACAGCACCGGCGCGCTCGACCTCGACCACATCCCCGGCGACATGATCGTCATCGGCGGCGGCTACATCGGGCTCGAGCTGGGGCAGACCTTCCAGCGGCTCGGCACCAAGCTCACCGTCATCGAGGGCCTCGATCGCATCCTCGCCACGATGGACAAGGACCTCGGCGATCCGGTCGCCAAGCAGATCAAGGCCGACGGCGGCGAGATCCTCACCGGCACCAAGGCCATCGGCTGGCGCGAGGAGGGCGGCAAGGCGCTGGTCAAGGTCGAGACCAACGGTCAGACCCGCGAGATCCCGGCCGACGTCGTGCTGGTGTCGGTCGGCCGCAAGCCGATCACCGCCGGCCTCGCGATCGAGAAGTCGGGCGTGAAACTCGACAACAAGGGCTTCGTCGTCGTCGACGAGCGCATGCAGACCAACGTGGCCGGCATCTATGCTGCCGGCGACGTGGTCGGCCAGCCGATGCTCGCGCACAAGGCCTCGCACGAGGGCGAGCTCATCGCGGAGATCATCGCCGGCAAGAAGCGCGTCAACGACGTGCGCACGATTCCCGCGGTGGTCTTCACCGACCCCGAGATCGCGTCGGCGGGCCTGAGCCGCAGCGAGGCCGAGGCCAAGGGCCACAAGGTCACCGAGGGCAAGTTCCCGTTCTCGGTGTCGGGCCGCGCGATGGCGATCGACGAGACCAAGGGCTTCGTGAAGGTCATCGCCGACGCCGACGACGAGCGCGTGCTCGGTGTGCACATCGTCGGACCCGAGGCCAGCGACCTCATCTCCGAGGCCGCGCTCGCGATCGAGATGGGCGCCTACGTGCCCGACATCAGCCTGACCATCCATCCCCACCCGACCCTCGGCGAGGCGGTGATGGAGGCGGCCAAGCACGCCATCGGCGAGGCGATCCACATCGCCAACGCCAAGAAGCACGGCTAGCAGCGAGGAGGCGCTCGGGCAGCGACACCGCCGGGGGCCCCCCATGGCCGAACCCCTCCTTCGTGAGGGGTCTGGCTGCCGGCCCCTTGGCCCGGGGCGTGCGCGCCCGCGAGTTTGCGGCCCAGCCCCCCGCGCGGCTTCGGTTTGGCGCTGCCCGCATTTCGCGCTGGCGTGCTGGCCACCAGTCGCGTTACTCGTGTTTGGTCGGCCCGTCGCAGCCGCCCGAGGGGGCGGGACTTGGCCGATCGAGAAAGACGACTGCAAGTGAACAACAAGCTTTTTGTGGGCGGGCTGAGCTGGAACACCACCGACCAGGACCTGCTGGATGCGTTCTCGCCGTTCGGCGAGGTGACCGACGCCAAGGTGATCACCGATCGTGACACCGGTCGTTCGCGTGGCTTCGGCTTCGTGACGTACTCGAGCGATGATTCGGCCGCCCGTGCGATCGCGGAGATGGACGGTGCAACCCTCGATTCCCGCAAGATCCGCGTCAACGCGGCCGAGCAGCGCGAGCGCTCCGGCGGTGGCGGTGGTGGTCGTGGCGGCGGTGGCGGCGGTCGCTTCGGCGGCGGCGGTGGAGGCGGTCGCGATCGCGATCGCGGTGGACGCGACGATCGCCATGGCGATCGCCGCGGTGGTCGTCCCGGTCGCTAGTCGACGACGGCTTCGAATGGCTCGCACGCCCGCGGTGGTCCCCCGACCCCGCGGGCGTTGCTGCATCGGGCGATGGATTGTCGGGAACAACGACGCCGCGCGCGGCGAGCAACCCGCGACCATGCGGCTCGCCACGCTCCTGTCCGCCGTGATGCTGTGTGCCTGTGCGTCCCGCGGCGTCGCACCGACGCCGAGCATCGCACCGACGCCCTCGTCGACGATGGTTGCGGCCGCGATCCCGGAGCCGCCGCGCAGCGGCGCCGCGTGGGTGCTGCGGTTCGAGCGTGACGAGGACCGACCGCTGTTGGTCGCGCGAGGCGGTGGCGGTGAGCAGCGAAGACCGCTGCAGGGGCCGGGAGCACCCGGCAGCGCCGCTGCGACCGAGGCATGGGGCGACTCCGATGGCGTCGTCGTGACGCTCGCGGACGTGCTGGGCGACGGCGGACAGCACGACAAGGCCGACGCGCCCGCGCGCTCGGTGACGATCGAGCCCAGCGAGGTGTGCCCGAAACCTTGGCTCGTCGATCTCGCAGCCGCTACCGTGCGGCCGGGCCTGCGCGTGCGCGCGGACCCGGCGACCACCCGCGTCGGCTGCGGGCGGGTCTCGTTCGCCGACTTCGACGGCGAGTTCGGGCCCGAGCGGGTGATCTACTACGGCGAGACCAGCTTCGACGCACGCGTGATCGCCAGCCAGATCGCGGTGCTGCGCACGAAGCTCGAGGAGCAGTTCGGCAGCCATCCGGAGGGCACGTGGGTGACCGAGGTCGTCATCGCGCCGCCGCAGCAGCCGATGGTCGAGCCCCGCGGCGCGCCGACGCCGATCGGCCTGCGGGTCGTGATCGACGGCGGCGCCAGCTGGGGCGCGCCCGAGCACCTCGAGGTTGGCTCGACGCTCGCACGAACGTGGCTGCTGGGCCTGCTCGCGCGCGAGCTGCCGCATCGCGATCGCGACGACGTGGTCGACTTGGCGCTGCTCGACGGCCTCGCCCGTGGCATCGCGCGCGAGGTCACGTACGCGCTCGGGCTCATCGATCCCGATCAGTACGTCGAGGATCTCGATCGCGCCGAGGCCATCATCGCGGCGCGGCCGAACGTCTCCGCGATGACGGGGGCCATCGACGCCCGCGACGTCGCGGCGTGGGCCGCCGAGCTCAGCCTGCAGACCGCCATGGTCGCGTGGCGACTGCGGGCGCAGCAGCAATCCGACGTGATCCCCGCGCAGATCCGGTTCCAGCGTCGGGCGCACGAGGGCGAGCCGGCCAGTGCGCTCTCGCTGTGGCGGGCGCTCACCGCCGACGTGCTCGGTGCTCCGCCTGCGCGCGCGCTCACGCGTGCGGCCGTGCATCCGAAGATCCCGAGCTACGATGCTCGCGCACTGGGGCGGTGTGCGGTCGCCGGCCGGACCCGTGACAAGAGCCCCGAGCTCGGCCTCGTCATGGCGTTCACCACCGACGCGGGCGGTCGGCCGATTCCCTTCGTCGCGGCCGATGGTGCGGCTGCGCAGGCGGGCGTGCACGAGGGCGATCGACTCGACGGCGTCCAGGTCACCGACGCACAGCTGCGCTTCGTGGTGACGCGCGAGCAGGAGACGCTCGTGCTCGAGGCGGCACCGCGCTGGCGGACGGCGGTGCGTCCGGCCTGGCAGCGTCGCGCCAGGACCCGGGACGCCGACTGCTACCCGCCGCCGTGAGGAGGGTTCTAGCGTCGTCGCGGTTCGTCGTCGCGGGTGTCGGACAAGCCGCCGGCGGAGCCCTCGCGGACCTGTGGCCCGGCGTCGGCGGGGAACAGCGCCTGGTGCCCGAAGCGGTGGCGCACCGCACTGAGCACGCCCTGCAGGCGGCCGGGCTCACGCTTGGGGTCGGGGGCCTCCAGCGCGAGCTCGAGCTGCGCGGTGGCCTGCGTGCGCGGCACCAGCTCGCTGACGCCGACACCGGTGAGGCGAAAGGCGCGGCCGTCGAGGTCCACCGCGTCGAGCAGCTCGCACGCTGCGCGATAGAACACCCGCGCGTCGTCGCTGGGTTCGGCCAGGGTGCACTGCCGCGACTCGGTGCGGAAGGTGTTGTCGCGGATCTTGATCGCCACGCGCCGGGCCAGCTGCGACTTGGCCACCACGCGATCGGCCACGCGTGTGGCCTGGCCGAGCAGCTTGCGGCGCAGCGCGTCGCGCCCGACGACGTCGAGGGCGTAGGTGTCTTCGTGGCTGATCTGCTTGCGGCCGCGCCACGGGACCACCTCGCGGGGATCCTCGGCGTGGGCCAGCTGGTGCAGGTGCAGGCCGTGGGCGCCGAACCAGTCACGTAGGCGCGTCGCACCCAGGCCGGCGAGATCGCCGATGGTCTCGATGCCGTGGGCGCGCAGGAGCTCGGCCGACTTGGGCCCCACGCCCCACAGCGCGTCGATCGCCAGCGGCGCCAAGAACTCGCGCTCGCGACCGGGTTCGATCTCGGTGAGGCCGTCGGGCTTGTTGCAGCCGCTGGCGATCTTTGCCACGAACTTCACGCTCGAGATCCCGACCGTGCAGGTCAGCCCACCGGTCTCGTGGCGCACCGCCTTGCGCAGCGCCTCCGCGGCCACCCGCGGCGGCCCGAGTAGACGCTCGGTGCCCGTCATGTCGAGGAACGCCTCGTCGATCGAGAGCCCCTCGACCAGTGGCGAGAAGCGATCGAAGATCTCGAACACGCGGTCCGACGCCTCCGCATACGCCTCGTGCCGGCCCGGCAGCACGACCGCGTGCGGGCACATGCGCAGCGCGACCGTCATCGGTTGCGCCGAGCGGCAGCCGAAGCGCCGCGCCTCGTAGCTCGCCGCCGCCACGACCCCGCGCCGGCCCACGCCACCGACCAGCACCGGCTTGCCGCGCAGGCTCGGGTCGTCGCGGATCTCGACCGACGCGAAGAACGCGTCCATGTCGACGTGGAAGATCGTGCGCATGGCGGTGTTGGGGCATCCTCGCGCATCGCCGGACGCGAAGCCATCGCGTGCGCCAAGGCGGGGGCAGAGTGGCCGCGGCGGGCTGCGCGAGGCTCGGAGGGCGCCGCGCATGCTTGGCGCCGCGCCCAGGCTGCTACAGTGCGACCGCTGATGGCCGGCTCCGCGCGCATGTGTGGTCTCGATGCACTGCGCGGGATCGCGGTGTTCCTGATGATCGAGCAGCACGTGGGCGTGTGGCTGTGGCAGGGCATCGCGCGCGGTCGGCCGCTCGGCAGCGCGTGGCCGCTGGTGGCGTTCAACGCGTTGGGCGGCGGCGCGGCGCCGATGTTCATCACGCTGGCGGGGGTCGGCACGGCTTTGTTGGCGCGGACGCGACGCGAAGGCGTCGACGCGGTGTTAGTGCGCCGTGGGCTGGTGCTGCTCGGGTTCGGCTACCTGCTGTCGTGGATGACACCGAGCTGGTTCTCGTGGGGGTCGTGGTTCGTGCTGCACCTGATGGGCTTTGCGATGGCGACCGCGCCGCTGTGGCGTCGACTGGGGGATCGCGCGCTGTTGGGCACCGCGATGGTGGTCGCGATCGCTGCGATCGCGGTGCAGGGCTGGCTCGACATGCCGTTCCAGGTCGACAATCCCTACATGCGCAACACCGGCCGGCCGGGCGGCGCGCTGCGACTTGCGCTCGCCGAGAGCCAGTTCCCGATCCTGCCCTGGCTGGCGCCGTTCTTGGTCGGCATGGTCGCGGGGCGCTGGATCGCCGAGCGACGGTTCCGGGCGATCGCGACGATGGGCGCGGTGTCGCTGGCCATCGGCGCGCTCGGGCTCGGCATCGGCCTGTCGTGGTCCGAGCCGGTGTGGGTGCACCGCGCGTTCGCGGTGCATCTGGGCTTCTTCCCGGCCTCGATCACGATCGTCGCGCTGCTGCTGGGATTGGTGCTGCTGGTGATTGCGGCGGTGTCGGCATGGGACGAACGCGCGCCGCTGTCCGAGCGCAACCCGATGGTCGTGCTCGGCCGCGCCTCGCTCACCCTCCTCCTCGTGCACGTGCCGCTGTTCCGCGAGGCCACGCGGCCGCTGCACTACTGGCAGGCATTGCCGGCCGGCGTGGTGCTGCTGGTGATCGCGGCGTTCTTGCTGTTGTCGACCGTGCTCGCGCGCCAGTGGCAGCGCGTCGGCTACCGCGGCGGCGCCGAGTGGCTGCTGCGCAGGCTCGGGGGCTAGCGAGGCGCACCGCTGGTGTCAGGCCAGGGCGAGATCCTCGGGCGCGAACACGCCGCGCTCGGTGATGATGCGCGTCACCAGGGCCGCTGGCGTCACATCGAAGGCGGGGTTGTGCACGGCGATCGCCTCGGGCGTCATGGGCACGCCGCCGTGGCAGCGGATCTCGTCACCGTCGCGCTCTTCGATGGGGATGTCGGCGCCGGTCGCCAGGCTGCGATCGATGGTGGTCCACGGCGCCGCCACGTAGAACGGGATGCCGTGGTGGCGGCACAGCACCGCCACGCCATAGGTGCCGATCTTGTTGGCGACGTCGCCGTTGCGGGTGATGCGATCGGCGCCGACGATTGCAGCGGCGATGTGGCCCTTCGCCATCAGCGCTGCGGCCATGTTGTCGGCGATCACGGTCACGTCGATGCCGTCGCGCGAGAGCTCCCACGCGGTGAGGCGTGCGCCTTGCAGCACCGGCCGGGTCTCGTCGGCGATCACACGCAGCTGCTTGCCGTCGGCGACGGCGCGGCGGATGACGCCGAGCGCGGTGCCGTAGCCGGCGGTCGCGAGTGCGCCGGCGTTGCAGTGGGTGAGGATCGTGCCGCGCTCGGGCAGCAGCGGTGCGCCGTGGGCACCGATGCGCAGGCACGCGTCGAGATCGTCGTCGACGTGTTGCTGGGCGCGCGCGAGCAGCTGCGCGCGGAGCTCGATCGCGCGGGCCTCGGGTGATCGCGCCATCACCTCGCGCAGCTGCGCGAGCGCGACGAAGAGGTTCACCGCGGTCGGTCGCGTGCGTGCGAGGCGGGCATCGGCGGTCGCGACCGCGCTGCGGAAGCCCTCCGGATCGTCGGGGAATCTGCGCGATGCGACCGCCAGCCCGAGCGCCGCGACGCAGCCGATCGCCGGGGCCCCGCGCACCGCGAGGGTCTCGATGGCCTGCGCGACACCCTCGACGTCGTCGAGCTCCAGCCACAGCTCTTCGCGCGGCAATCGCCGCTGGTCGAGCACGCGCAGCGTGACCGCACCGTCACCGAGGGCGAAGGGACGCACCCCGACGTGCGCAGGATCGATCACGCACCGACCATCGCATGGGCCCACCGCGCCCGGCAACATCGGTGGTACCCTCCGCCCGAAGTTCGTGGGCGCGCGCATGAAGATCCTGTCCGATTTCGACGGCGTGTGGACCGATCAGCACCTCGAGGCCGAAGCCGTGCGTCGCTTTGCGATCGCGGCGCTCGCCCAGGCGGGTGGGCGCGACCTCGCGACCGCGACCGCCGACTACGACGCCATGCTGCGCGAGGTCTCGGACGACCCCGCCGCGCACGGCTGGGCCCCCGATGGCCGCATCTCGGCCTACGTCGACGAAGATCCGCTGTGCCAGTGCTCGGCGATCTGTCGCTTCATCGAGTCCGACCCGGGCGCGGTCGCGACCCACTACCGCGACGGCGTGCTCGCGCACGGGTTCGCCAGCCTGGCCGCGTTCGGTGAGCACTGCTTCCACGGCGGCTCGGCCCGCTTCCGCGAGGAGCACCCGCCGTGCATCGTGCCGGCCGCGGGCGAGATGCTGGCGGCACTCCACGCCGCGGGCGCCGAGGTGGTGGTGGTGTCGAACTCGGCCAGCGAGAAGCTCATCGCGTTCTTCGCCGCCGCCGGCGTGACCGCGGCCGAGGACCTCGCCCCCGACAGCCGCGGCGCAACCGTGCGCGTGCGTGGGTCGGCGGGCAAGTGGTTCCTCGGCGAGACCGACGCGAGCATCTCGGTCGGTGGTCGATCCATCTTCGTCGATCGCCCGCGTTACCGCGCCGTGATCGCCGACGAGCGTCCGGACCTCGTGATCGGCGACGTGTTCTCGCTCGACCTCGCACTGCCGCACGTGATGCGCAGTGCGGGTGACGCCGGCGCGCCGCGTCGGCTGGTGTTGCGGCGGCACGGCCACACGCCGCGTTGGGTGCTCGACACCCGCGCCGACGGTGCGATCGATGCCGCCGTGGATCAGGTCGGCGACCTCGTGACAATCGTCGCGGCCTCGGCCTAGCAGGAACGACGGAGCAGCAGTCATGCACAAGGTGCTCGAGGAGTCGATCTCGATCGCTGTGCTGGTCGGTGCGATCGCATTGGTGGTGCGCCGCCTGCCGAAGATCGAGGTCGGCCATGGCGCGGCGTTCCGCGCCCGACGGCTGCGCAACTGGGTGCCGGTGGGCCTGCTGTACGCGCTGCTGTACATGGGGCGCTACAACCTCACGGTCGCCAAGAGCGTGTTCTCCAAGATGATCGGTAGCGACGGCGCGCCGCTCATGGACAACCCCGACTTCGCGACCATCTTCGGGGTCGGCACGGCGGTCTACGGCGTCGCCTTCGTCATCAACGGCCCGCTCACCGACCGCATCGGCGGTAAGCGATCGCTGCTGCTCGGCGCGTGGGGCTCGATCTTCGCCAACATCGTGCTCGGCATCATCACGTGGATGCAGCCCGAGGGCGGCATCGCGACCTCGTTCACGTTCGTGTACGCCCTCAACATGTATTTCCAGAGCTTCGGCGCGGTCGCGATCGTCAAGATCAACGCGCCGTGGTTCCACGTGCGCGAGCGCGGCACCTTCGGCGCGATCTTCGGCATTCTCATCGCGCTGGGGCTCTACCTGGCGCTCGACGTCGGCAAGCTCATCGTCGACGGCATCACGCTCGAGTGGGTGTTCTTCGCGCCGGCGGTGCTGCTGTCGGTGCTGGCGGTGATCACCATGGCGTGGGTGCGCGACACCCCTTCGCAGGCGGGCTTCGAGGAGTTCGACACCGCCGATGCGTCGTCGGGTGACGATGGCCCGCGGCTGCCGGTCACGACCGTGTTCGCACAGATGCTGCGGCACCCGGTCATCATGACCATCGCGGCGATCGAGTTCTGCACCGGCTTCCTGCGGCAGGCGATCCTGCAGTGGTACCGCGCGTTCGTCGAGGCCACGGGCAACACCGACGGCTTCGTGTACGCGCACTGGGGCATGGTCTCGTGCTGTGCGGGCATCTTGGGCGGTGTGTTCGCGGGCGTGCTCTCGGACCAGCTGTTCCAGTCGCGGCGCGGGCCGGTCAGCGCGGTGCTCTACGGCTTCATGGTGGTCGGCAGTGTGGTCGCGGTGCTGGTGCTCGACTCGCCGCTGCTCGGCCCGGTGTTCGCGTTCATGTCGATGTGCGTCATCGGCGTGCACGGCATGCTGACGGCGACTGCGAGCATGGACTTCGGCGGTCGCCGCAACGCCGGCGTCGCGGTCGGCATCATCGATGGCTTCGTGTACGCCGGCACCGCGGCGATGTCGTTCACCTACGGCCAGCTGCTGCCCACCAAGGACGCCGCCAAGGTGGTGGCGAACTGGCTGGCGTGGCCGCTGACGATGGTGCCGGTGGCGCTCGTCGGCTTCGTGCTCGCGCGACGGGTCTGGCATGCCAAGCCCGGCCCCAAGCGCGCGGCTGCGCCCGCCGAGCCGGCCGCCGAATAGCCGCCTGCGGGGCGGCCCGGGCGCGCGGTTTCGCGGGGTTGCCGGCGGAGGAATCGAATCGACCGCGTCGCGCGTCGTGGCTGCAGCCACCATGCGCCTGACCACCGCCCGCCAAGCCTTCGTGCTCGCTGCCGCCGCTGCCGTCCCTGTGACCGTCGGGGTCCACACGCACCTCGAGCACCTCGAGGCGGTCGAGGCCTGCGAGGCCCGGCCGGCGACGCAAGTGGTGATCGCGGCCCCGGTGGCGACACCGGTCGTCGTCGAGGGCGCGTCGGTCGTCGCCGAGGTGGTCGAGCCCTCGGTGCCGGTCGCGACACCGGTGGACTTCGCGTTCGTCATCGACATCGAGGGACCCCACGTCGTGCTGTCGACGACCGTGCTCGAGGCGTGGGCCACCGACGCCCCGCACTACCGCGGTGACGACACCAACGTCTTCGAGGGCGGCAACGTGTGGCGTAGCGTCGCGTCCGAGCGTCTGCCCGACGAGCTCCGCGGCCAGCTCGGTCGCAAGCTCGTGGTCTACGCAGCCAGCGGTCGCGTGTGCGAGGCGACCATCGGCGCACCGTCGCTGGTCGGCGAGCTCACCGGCTCGGTCGGCTACCTCGGCGAGGACGATGTCGAGCTCGGCGAGACCCCGAACTCGGTCGTCGCCGCGAGCATCTGGGACGACGCGCGGGTGAGCCTGGTCGCGCCGCTCGAGGGCGGTGGCGATTGCGAGGATGCGGTGTGGGCCCGCGACGCGGAGCTGCCGGCCGCACGCGTGTACCGGGCCGCGAGCGAAGACGACCTCCCGTCGCCGGTCGCGCGTCGCCTGCTCCAGCGCGATCCCGCCATGCGCGCGGCAGGGAAGGATTTTGCCGCCCACATCGCCGGCATGGACGACCCCGCCTTCACCACCCGCCGGCTCGCCGACCGACTGCGGGGCGTGCGGTGGATCGAGCCCACCTCGGGTGCCGAGCTCGACGTGTTCGTCACCGATGGCGAGGAGTTCGGCTACTGCGGCGGCTTCGATCCGGCGTGGGGCGCGGTCGGCTTCGACGCCGAGGGCAATCCTGCGCAGAGCTGGTTCGACACCGGCGGCGACGACGTGATCGCGGTGCTCGATCTCGACGCCGACGGTCGTGCCGAGGTGGTGACGCTGGAGGTCTTCGGCAGCAACAAGCTCGTGACGCTCGACGACGACGGCATCGAGGTCTACGCGGATCTGCCCCAGGTCCCGTTCTACGGCTGCGCCTGTTGACGCCCCGGCCCCGCGCGCGCAAAGATCGACGTTGCAGGTGGCGCCGCAGCTCGAGTTCAGCGACTTCGAGACCGAGGTCCTCGGCGTACCGCGGCGCGCATTGGTGGTGACCCCGGCCGAGCGCATCCGCGTCGGCCGGGCGCGCCTGGCCGGTGCCGAGCCGACGCTACCCAAGGCCTCGCCACTCGACGACGAGATCGTCCGGCAGGTCGCGAGCTGGCCGCGCCCCGTCGACGTCGTGCTGCTGCGCTCGTGGGGCGGCAGCGAGGCGCGCTCGTGGGCGTTCGAGCCCGATCTCGACGACGCCGGCACCGAGGAGCTCGCCTACGCGATCATGCGCGACCAGCTGGCGTTCTACCGCGACGTGCTCGCGCTCGGCGTGCACGCGCTGGTCGCCACCGATCTCAGCGCCCGCGAGTTCGACGCGATGCTGCGCGCCAACACCCGCCTGCTGCGCGAGCTCACCGGGCGTGCGCGCGGCAATGCGGCGCTGCTGCACGACCCCGCCGATCGTTGGGTGCTGACGCACCTGACGCTGTGGACCACGCGCCCGTTCGACGAGTTCGTGCTGCAGGGGCTGCCGGAGCTGTTCTCGCTGGTCGACCGTCACCGCGACGACCTCGCGGCGCTGGTCGAAGCTCGCCGTCCGTGAAGCGGCGCTCTGGTCTAGCAGCCCTCGACCAGCCCGCGCTCGAGCAGCACCGCGACCGCCTCTCGGGTGAGCTCCTCGGCCTCGACGCTCTCGCGACGGGCAAGTCGACTCGCCGCGTCCAGTAGCTCTGGCTCGTCGAACACGATCTCGTCGCTCCCGCACCAGAAGGTCACCGAGCGCGCGGTGCCATCGTCGGTCTCGATCGCGGCCGTCACCGGCCGTTCGGACGACAACCGCACCCTGCGGACCGCGTTGACGTCGCCCGTCGGTCGGGGTGAGCGGCCTTCGAACTCGGCCACGCGCATCTTCCACGCCCGTTCCAGCATCTCGGTCGACTTGCTCAGCGCTTCGAGCTCGGCCGGCAGCTCGGCCAGGCGCGCGCGAAACCACTGCAACACCGTCGGCGGCATGTCGGCGCCGCACTCCGCGGCGAACGTGCCCCGCCAGGAAGGACGCTCGCGGAGCTTCGCACGCAGGGCGCCGAATAGGAGCTCGCCGACGTCGATCGGCTCGAGGTGAACGTTCACCGACAGCGAGGGGCCGTCGTCGTCTGCGCGCGTGCCGTGCCAGGTCCCGAACGGAACGTAGAGCAGGTCGCCGGGCTCGAGCACGACCTCGATCGCGTCCTTCTCGTCGAAGGGCTCGGGGTGCTCTTCCCAGGGTTCGATGGCAGCGCTGGCGCCGGCCGGCGCCTCGAAGACGACCTCGCCGTCGGACATCTGCAGGCCGCAGGTGCGAGGAAACGGCAGGGCGGGACGCTTCGAGAGCCGCCACACCTTGCGGCCTTCGACCTGGAAGATGAAGCTCGCGCCGGCATCGAAGTGCGGCGCGATGCCAGCGCGGGCGGCAGAGTTCCACGCCGTCGCGCGCACGGTGCCCGTGAAGCCGAGGCTCTGCTTGAGCATGGCCGTGACCTTCGCGACCGGTCCGTGCTCGCGCTGCAGACCGGTGATGAACACCGTCGCACCCGAACTGCGAGCCGAGGGGATGTCGTCCGGCGCAAGCGTGATCGTGGGTCGTTCGCCGGTCTCGCGGATGATCCGCTCTTGGTCGTCGCGAAAGAGACAGCGAACCCTGACACGACCGGTGCTTGCGATGCGGTCGAAATCGGCGCGATCGAAGAGCCCCGCGAAGCGATCGGGGTGACCCTTGACGTAGAGCGGCCGGGTGGAGAAATGCTGGGTCACGAAGCTGTCGATCGAAGCCGGTGACAGCAGCTCGGCGAGTGAATTGTAGTCGGTCATCGTTGTTTCCCTTCGTTCGGTCTCGTTCATTGTCGGGCGGGAGCGGTTCTGACGGTGACGCCGAGCGCCGCTTGGAACACCGCGGCGAGGTCGGGCGGACGGCCATGGACGCGGAAGAACGCGCGCAGGAGCCGATCGTCGACGATGACGTCGAAAGGGGTCCGCCCGAGCACGCGATTGACGTCGCTCTGCAGGCGACCGAACAAGCTCGCCGCGCGGTCGCATGTCGCGAGGTGCTCGGCGAGCAGGCGAGCTGCCAGGGCGCGGAACCTCGCGGGTAGCGAGCTCCAGGAGCTGCTCTCACGGCCGAGATGCTGCTCGAGGGACGCCGCCTCGTGTGCCACCGACGGTTGCCAGAGCGAGGCCAGCGCTGGCGGATCGTCGGTCGGACCGCTCGGCTGCAGGCGGCCTGCGGTGTCGAACAGTGCAACGAGGGCCCGCTCGAAGGCATGCTGTCGCTCGGGCGTGATCGACCACCCGCGCAGCGGTGCCCCGGACCCGAGGGCCCGCCGCAGGCCCATCACGAGCGGGTGAAGGGGGTCGAGTGTCGCGAGTTCGTGGTCGAGCAGCTCTCGGCGCCGACTGGTCTCGTGCACGAGCGCGCGTCCCACCAGCGCTACGCGAGTCGCGGCTCCGGCGTACGCGAGGTAGCGGCCGACATCACCCGTGAGCGGCTCGAGCTGTGAGGGCGCCTCCGGCACTCCGCCGTCGAGCACCAGCCCGACGAACTCCTCGATCTTGCCCGGCGGACCGGCGCACACACCCTGCGCCGTGACGAAAAGCTGCTCACGATCGGTGATCTTCACGAAGTCGATCGGGTCGACGATCTCGTCGGCCCCTGCAAGGCGCTCCGCGGCATAGAACATGTGCGCGGTCGTCATCCGGATGCCGTCGGCCAGCATGAAGATCGACGATGCGACCGAGGGGAGCTCGCCGTTGCGCACCGGAGCATCACGGCGCACCATCATGTAGCCGCTCCACGCGAGTGCGAGCATGGCGAAGAGATGCGCCTGGCCCACCGACAGCCGGGTGGTCTCCGGCGCGGTCGCGGCGACGAACCGCGCCCGCAGGTCGAGCAGCGTCGCGGTGACGGCGGACCAGTCGCGGTTGACCTTCCGCAGCGCGGTGAGGTTCATCGGGCAGGCATGCGCATGGCGGCTGCCGGGATACTTGCAAGTGGCCCACTGCGTCTTCGTCTCGACCCTCAGCTGCGGGTCGACGTTGTTCTCGCCGACCTGCCGCCCCGCATCGTCGAGGGCCGGGCGGGCCAGGTCGTTGACGGCGATGAGCGTCTCGATGTGCTCGACGCCGAAGCTCTCGCCGGTCAGCTCGAGCGAGAGCTGCTCGCAGGTGGCGTCGATCGAGCTCCACGTGCAGGGGTGCGCTCGATGCTGCCGCTCGTGGTGCCTGTCTTCGCTGGGCGGCGTGCTCGATCGCGCGGGCTCCGAGCCGACGCACAGCACGTCTTCGCGGACCAACGCCTCCAGGTATCCGCGCACCCGCTCCCAGGACGAATCGCTCGCCGACGACCAGCCCGCCGCATCGCGGGCACGAAACTGTCGCTGCCGCACCAGCGTCTGCGCGAACGCGAAGTCTCGCTCGTCATCGAATTCGATCTCGAGCTCGCCGTAGTGGATGACGAACAGCCGGGCCCCCTCGGCGGACTCGCCCCAGCCGTGATCCAACCGGCGAGGATGGCGAAAGCGCAGCACGTCGTCGGCCTGCAGCTGCCAGTTCAGGTGATCGAGTTGGGTGGCGTGATCCATGGTCTCGGGAAGGGTGCGGTTGGACGTTTTTCGGGGCCGCCGGGACGGCGACGTCACTCACGGATGTGCGATCACGACGAGGGTCTCGGCGCGGCGGAGCACGCATCGCAGGCACGACTCGAGGGTCTTCGGGTCGAGTGCGGCGAAGCTCTCGTCGAGCACGACCAGGGGGGCCTTCTGCAGCAGCGCTCGTGCGATGAAGACGCGACTGCGCTCGCCGTGGGAGAGGCGCCAGCCGCCTTCGCCGACGTTCTGCGCGACGCTGCCGGACATGCGGTCGAGCAGGTCGTCGAGCCCGAGCTCGTGGCAAATCGCCAGCAGGTCGTCGAAGTCTTCGCGGGTCTCGGGCCAGTTCGGACGACCGAGCAGTGCGTTGAAGGCGAACGTGTCGGCGAAGATGTGGTTGTCGTGATACTGGGCTGCCACCGCGACTCGGGCGCGCCAGCCGGCGTCGCCCAGGGTCGGGTGATCGAAGCCGTCGAGCAGCAGCAGCCCCGAGCTCGGTCGCTGCAGGCCCGCGAGCACCGCTGCGAGCGTGGTCTTGCCACCACCCGAAGGGCCCTCGAGCAGGATGCGATCGCCGTGCTCGATCGTGAGCGACACGTCGTCGAGCACGGGTGCCGCGCGCCCGGGATACCGAAACGTCACGCCGGTCGCCGACAACAGCGTGGGCCGACGATCGACCTCGCCAACTGCGGTCGCGCGTCGTGGCTCGAGCACCGCAATCGCAGGCGCGGGTGCGACGCTCGGCCGCGCCGCAGCGGCGAACAGCGGCGCGATCTGCCGCCAGCCGGCGGCGGCCTCCACCACCTGTCGCAGGCCCTGTGCGACCTGGCCCAGCGAAGCGAAGCTCATCATCGTGCCGCCCAGCCCGATCGCGAGCGCGAGCGGGGCATCGCCACGCACGAAGCCCGGCGCGATCATGACGAGCCCCGCCGCCAGCCAGGCGTACGGCACGATCTGCATGCCCACCTCGAACCGATCGATGCCGCCCGCGAGCGTGCCGTAGCGTGCGAGCAGCTCATCCTCGCCCTCGTGCCAGCGCCGAGGGTTGCGCTGCGCGAGTCGAGTGCGATGGCCGCCCATGCGCTCGACCAGCTCCTGCGTGAGGCCGCGGCGGGTGTCGGTCCACTCGACGGTTCGCCGGTAGGCCGCGACGCCCAGACCGAGCATCGTCACGATCACGCCGGCGAGCAGCAGCGCGTGGGCCCAGCCGCCGCTCCCGAATGCAAGCCACGCGCAGGTGGGGAGCAGCTCGATCACCGCCAGCGCGGCGGTGAGGCCTACGCTGGGTGCGAGAGCGTCGATTGCGTTGGTCTCGAGCGCACGCCCGACCAGCTGGCCGACACCTTCGCGGCGCAGGATCTCGGCGTCGATGTGCAACGCGCCCCACAGCAGGCGGCGCTTGAGGAGGCGGCCGAAGTCGACCGCGAGCTTCCCCCGCAGCCAGGCCTGCCACACATAGATCGGCACGAACGTGAGCAGCAGGAGGCCCCACGCGCGCATCCAGCCCGACTCGAGTCGTCCCTGAAGTGCTGCCTTACCGAGGATCGTCCAGCCCAGGATCGACATCGCGACGAGGCAGAGATGAAGCGCGACGATCGCGATCGCGCGCGTCGGGATGCGGGCGCTGGCGCTCTGCGCCCAGAAGCTGGCGCCCGGCGGTGGTCGCAGGACCCAACACCCGGTGAAGGGAACCGCACGCAGGCGCTCCGCGACGAGGGCCCGTCGCGCCGGCCCGGCGGTGCGCGGCGGCAGCCCGGCGAGCGTGCGATCGAGTGCGGCCGTCGCCTCGGCCACGAGCTTGCTGCCGAGCGCGTGGCACACCACATCGATCGGCACGAGCTCGACCCGACGGGTCGCGAACGAGTACACCCGGAGGTTTCGTCCCCGGGCACCCAGCACTGCGAGCACGGTCGCTGCGTCGGGCATCGCGACCAGGGCTGGCGCCGCGCGCCGTAGCATCTTCGAGAGCTCGTCGTATGGCACCTCGACCGGTGTCGCTTCGAGCCCGAGCACGGTCGCGGTCGCGGTCACCCACGCACCCGCGTCCACGTCGGGAGGGGCAGCGAAGCCGCCCGCGAGGTCGTGCCGCATGGGAAATCGGGCTGCGGACGCGAGTGCTCGCATCGCGTGCTCGACGGCGTGCACAGGCCAGCACGATGCAGCGAGATCAACGCGGGCCATGGCTACCTCCGGCCGCTCGCGGCAGCGGTGTCACGCGCATGGTCTGTCCGCGCCGCGGCGCCGTCATGCCGGTTCGCGCGCCGGTGATCACGCGACCGCCCTCGACGCGCATGCGCTTCCAGTTGTCGCCGCCCCACAGCTGCGCGGCGATGTTCCGCTCGGTCGCGAGGAACGCTGCATAGCGACTCTCTGGGTCGCCTGCCAGCACGCGCGGGTCGCCGTCTTCGACGATGCGTCCCGCCTCCACCACCAGCACGCGGTCGAAGCCGAGCGTCTCCTGCACGTCGTGCGTCGCACACAGCAGCGTCGCGCCAGCCCAGTGCTCGCGCGCGCGCGCCAGCAGTCGACGACGCTGCTCGCCGTCGAGCCCACGAAACGGCTCGTCGAGCAGCACCAGGCGCGACGACGGCCCCGTGAGCGCCCGTGCGAAGCGGGCGCGCTGGCCCTCACCGCCGGAGATCAGCGCTCCGTTCTCACCGAGTGCGCTCTGCAGACCGTGGGGCAGCCGCTGCAGCACCTGCTGCAGCTCGGCCGCCTCGACGGCCAGGCCGACGTCCTGTGCGACGCGCGTGGATGGCTCCGCGCGGTAGGTGACATTGGCGAGCAGGCTCTGGTTCCACAGCTGCACTGATGGATCGACCCACGCCGTCTGTCGCCGTAGGCGGGCGATCGCGTCGCCATCGAGCAGCGCGCCATCGACGTGGATCTCGCCGTGCGTGGGCCGGTTCCAGCCCAGCAGCAGCCCCAGTAGCGTGGACTTGCCCGACCCCGAGGTGCCGACGATCGCGACATGGCTGCCGGGCGCGACCTCGAGGTCGAGGTCTTCGAGGATCGTCTGACCACCCATCCGCACGGTGACGCCGGCGATCGAGATGGCCGGAGCCGGCAGCGAGGCGGTTGGCTCGTGCGCTTCGTTGGCCGGCGATGCCGCACGTTCCTCGGGCGACTGCAGCGGCTCGAGCAGGCGCTCGGTGGCGATGAGCATGCCCGGCAGCATTCGCGCCATGCTCGCCAGCGCCTGGCCGATGGCCGGCAGGCGCAGGGCCCAGTACGCCAGCAGCAGCGCATTGGCAGCGTGACCGGTCTCGTCGCCCAGCCGAAGGATCAGCCACCATGCCAGGCCGAAGCCGAGCGTCGTCTGCACCGCGTCGATGACCACACCGATGCGATGCGTGTCGAGCTGCGCGCGCGCCCAGCGGACCACCACGGCCTCCTGCGCCTGCATCAGGCGCCCGTGAGCGCCGTGCGCCGACAACGACGTCGCGCCCAGGAACGCCTCCAAGTAGTAGCGCGCGAGCGCACCGACGTGGGTGCGCACGCGTCGGTCGTGCTCGAGCAGCAAAGGATGTGCGAGCCATCCGAACACGCTTGCCACCGCAGTCATCCCGAGCACCAGCGGCGCGCTCCAAGGGGCCAGCCACAAGATCCCGGCCAGCGTGAAGCCGGCGAGGAACACCGCGCCCGACATGCGAAGCACGATTGGCGGCAGCGAGCGGATCGCCGCGATCGAGTGGGCCCGCTCGGCCATGTCGGAGATCGTGCGGCTCGCGAAGTACTGGTCGTGGATCCGCGGGATCTTGCGGAACAACGCCAGCCGCAGCGCGAGCTCGAGGCGCCGACCCACGCCCAGCGAAGCCGAGGTCGTGGCACCGCTCACCAGCAGCCCCGCGACCAGCAGCACGAGCGCCGCACCGACCGCGCCGATGCGCTGACCCCCGAGGCCCAGCCAGCGCCCGACGTCGAGGAATCCTCGCAGCACCAGCGCTTGCACCGAGACGGCCGCCGCGGATGCCAGCAGCGCGATGACCACGGCGACGAGCGTTGCGACGCCGCCGTCGGCCACCAGCCGTCCGAGCACGCGCCACGGCGAGGCGTCGGTCTGCGCCAGCTCGAGGGTCTGCGCATGCGGGAGCGTCTGCGCATGCTCCTGGTTCTCGGGCCCACGAGGTGCAGCGCGCCCACGCACCTGCAGCACGATGGCGCCGCGCAGGAACGCCCGCTCGTTGCCGTCGTCGTCATCGGGCGCGGGCCAGAACGACCAGTACGAGTCCGGGACCAGCGCCTCGTCGCGCTCGCTGGCGGCCAGGCGCACCAGCAGCGGCTCGACCGCGGGCCCGCGGCGGATGGCACCGGCGCGCGTCAAGCTCGCGAGCATGCGCGTGGCCGCGTCGAGACCCGCGAGGCGACGATACGACGGATCTCGAGCTGCGTCGGTGACGAGTCGATCGACGCTGCCACGCGCCAGACCGAGGTCGAGCAGCCGTCGGCGCAGCGGCGCGAGAAACTCCTCCGAGCCGACCCACTCGCGCAGCCCCTCGGCGGGGACCCTGGTGGTGTAGCGGTAGAGGTCGCGGAAGAAGTCCGCCTCGGACAACCATCGCCGGCCGTGGGCAGGATCCATCACCATCACCCAGCGGCCGACGCGACGCCAGACGATGACGAAGTGCGCCAGCTTCGCCGTGGTGATCACCGCGAGCGCGGGCAAGACCTGGGCGTCGTCGAGCAGGACGTGATCGAAGGGCACCACCGACTGCACGGCATCGAGGCCGAGGTCGCATGCGACTTCCTCGAGCACGTCGATCGAGGTGCCGTCGACATCAGTCTGACACGCCTCGCGCAGACGCCCGTAGCTGACATGGATCCCGAAGCCCTCGCACAGGCACTTGAGCGCAGCTGGCCCGCAGTCCATCTTCGAGGTCTGGACGACCTCTGGCGCGAGGAAGCGGCGACGGGCCGCCTTGCGGGCGCTCGAGCTCATGGTCGTGCCCCACTGCCCGAGAGCGCCTGGCCGACACTACGCACTGGCTCCGCCAGGGCCTTGCCGGCCGCGCGCAGGACGAGCGTGGCCGGCGAGACCCGCTCGAGCTCGATCTCCACGATCCCGGGCAGCCCGTGTTGCAGCGGAATCGTCGCGCTCGGCACGTCGATGTCGAGCTCGATGTGAATGCTGCCGTCTCTCACCTCACCCGCCACCCGTCGAATCGTGGCCTCCACGACGCCGTGCTGCGCCCATGGGAAGCCGTCGAGGCGGAGCTGCGCGAGCTGCCCCTCGTGCACGCGACCGAGCGCGTCGGAGGGCTCCAGCTCGGCCGTCGCGCGCAAGGTCCCGGCGGGCAGGACCACGCCGATGCGGTCGCCTTGCTGCACCATTGCGCCCGGCGTGACGGCGGCGAACTCGACGATGTCGCCATCGATGGGTGCACGGATGGTGCGGCGATCGATCTCGTGGCGTAGCCGGAGCACCGCGGCCTCGCTGGTCGCCACTTGGCCGGCCAGCACGGTCGCCTGTCGCTCGAGTGCTTCGATGCCCGAGCGACGCTGTGCGACACTCAGCTGCTTCTGCGCGGCAACACCGTGCACCGATTGTCGTGCTGCGTCGGTGGCGGCGGCGCTCTGTTCGGCCAGCGCTTCGGCGTCGAAGCGCTCGTTGTCGGCGACGAAGCCGTTGGCAGAGAGCCGCTCGAGTTGCTGCGTCTTGCGCCTGGCGTGGGTCGACGCGATGCTGGCCTGGCGCAGGCGCGCCTTGACCTCCGCCGCGGCTGCACTCGCGCTCTCGCGTTCGATCTCGAGTGCATGTCGCTCGATGTCGAGCTGGTCTTCGACCGCGACCAGCTCGGCACGCTGCGCCGCCAGCCGAGCCTGCGCCTCGGCCAGCTCGAGCCGCTGGGCCTGTGAGTCGAGCTCGACGAGCGCTTGCCCGCGTTGCACGAGGTCGTCCTGCCGCGCGAGCACCGTGACCACACGGCCTGCCAAGGGCGCTGCGAGCGGGTGCGCGATCTGATCGATCTCGATTCGCGCGGTCTTGCTCACCACGCGCACCGGCACCTCGACGAGCACCAGCCACGCGCTCCAGGCCGCCAGCAGGACCAGTCCCAGCGCGAGCGCCACCGCAGTGGTCCATCGGCGTTCGTCGCTCATCGAGCGCGTGGTGGCAAGGAAGTCGGCAGCCATGATGGTCGTCGCCTTCGAGCCGCTTCAGCGCAGTCGCGTGATGGTGACCACGCCGTACTCCGAGCGGACGAGCCCGGTCAGGCGCTCGCTGGGGTACATCGCGGCGATCTGGGACAGCGGCTCGTGCTCCACGTCGAGTGCGATCGAGAAGTCCGCCGCGGCGGGGCCGAGCACGTGGCGGACGTGATCGACGAAGCCCACTTCGCGCCAAGACAAGAAGCGACCGATCATTTGTAGCTCTCCATCGGGTTCGAGATGCTCGGGTAGCCCCGCGACGATGCGGTCGATCACCGCCGTGCCTCGTGGCCCCGCGCCCCACCAGTTCTCGCCCGCGGCGTGCTGCGAGTCGGGCTGGTAGGGCGGGTTCGCGGTGATGCGATCGAAGCGCGCGCCGGGCAGCGCCGAGAATGTGTCGCTGACGTGGAACTGCACCCGGTCGATGCCGTTGAGCCGGCGGTTCCACTCGGCGAATGCGATCGCACGCGGGCTGATGTCGGTGCCGACGCTCGTGTCGGCGTAGCGCGAGCCGAGCAGCGCGTGCACGCCGCTGCCGGTGCAGAGGTCGAGGCTGCGCGCCACCGGGTGGCGGTGCAGGCGTTGCGCGAACGCGTAGGTCTCGAGGTAGCCCGGCATCACCAGCGCATTGGGGCCGCCGCTGCTGTCGCGACCGGCATCGATCGTGGCCGGGTTGTCGGTCACCAGGTACAGCCCGTCGACCGGTGCCACCGAGAACGGCGAGACCACCGTGCCGTCGCGCAGGACCGCGAGGCCGGTCTCGTACAACGCCTCGCACTCCTCGGTCCGCAGCGTGGCGTGGACGACGGCGGGCGCGAGCGCACCGCCCCCGAGGAACAAGCGGATGAGGACGTCGAGCGGGGTCGCTGCTGCTCGCTGGTGCCCGTGCTCGGGCCATCCACCGCTCGCGCGCAGCAGCGTGCTCAGGGTCTTCGCGGCTTCGAGGTCACTGTCGAGGCTGCAGCCCCACGCGTGTCGGACGGCGGTCGCCAAGCCGAACCGTGCGCGCGCGAACATGCGGCGGAGCACGGGAAAGTCGCGATCGTCGCGGGCTCGCGGCGGCTCGACGACGCATCCGCGTGTCGCAGCACACTCGGTGGAGTCGACGATGATCGACGCGGTCGCATCGTGAAACTCGTCGATGGCGGCCCGCAGGCTGGCGGCAGGCCACTGTCGCGCCGCCTCGCGCGGACCGAACGCCGCCGTCGGGGCCGGACGATCGAGGAGCGCGTTGATCTCGGCCTGCACGCGTGCGGCAGCCTCGAAGGCGCCCTGCTCGAGCTTCGCGAGGCGCAGCGCTGTCCGGGACGACGCCGCGCGTACCGTCATCGGAGCCTCGGGCCCATCGAACGCGTGCGGGGGCTCGTCGATCGCGCCGGTAGCGGTGTCGATCGCCGAGGGCTGTGCGCGCAGCCGTCGGCAGGTCCGGGCGACCTCGACGAGGCTCTCGCCACCCTCCCCGCCAAGGTGGCCGAGGGCTATCGCAGCATCTGCTTCAAGCCGTCGATGTTCACCGACCACGTGGCCGATCTGCC
>WBZX01000953.1_pt1 | contig 23558 bp, 21 predicted proteins | sample 5204211 | NCBI WGS metagenome assembly WBZX01 (sample SAMN12344362, study PRJNA552823) | activated sludge metagenome | biome: Activated sludge suspended growth; feature: Nitrification reactor; material: Wastewater; isolation source: activated sludge from nitrification reactor of wastewater... | reverse complement strand
TCGCAGATGCCGTCACCGCACTGCGCCGCGCTGCAGTCGGCGTCGCAGCTCGCCGCCGTCTCGGTGCCCGAGCACACGCCGTCGCCGCAGCTCGCCGTGGTGCCGCACAGCGGTGTGGGCCAGCCGCCGTCGCACAGGGTCGGCAGCACGTCGGAGATCTGCGCCGCCGCACCGAGCTGCGGCGCAGAGTCGATCCCCGGGATGTGACCGTCCTGCGTGTACAGCTTGGCGATCGAGCAGTCGCCGGTGTCTTCGTAGTCGCCGCCGGGGCCCTGCACGTGCACGCCCCACAGCAGGCCGTCACCGTCGAACACGCCGGAGCCCGAGTTGCCGAGGAAGGTGTCGCAGTCGTGGCGCACGAGCCCCTGGTTGTTGAAGTCGACCACCATGCACGAGCGCGCGATCTTCATCGGCACGCCGGTGGGAAAGCCGATCACGCCCAGCGACGCGCCCACCTCGGCGGGCGTCGGACCCAGCAGCGCGGGCGCCATGCCGACGACCGGGCGATCGAGCTGCACGAACGCGATGTCGACGCCCTGCAGCTCGGCGACCACGCGGCGGCAACCGTAGATGTCGTCGGGCCCGGGCAGGTAGAGCTCCCCGGGCGCGGTGTAGCGCGGTCCCGGTGCGAACAACGAGGTCGCGCATGCGTCGTCCTCGAGCACGCAGTGGCGGGCGATCACGATGAGATCGTCGTCCACCAGCGTCGCCGAGCAGCTCGCCAGCACCGGGTCGTCGATGAAGGCCTCCCCCTCGCAGAGGTTCTGCCGCTCGCCGAGCGTGGTGGTGGGCGACACCGCGGCGCCGTCGCAGATGCCCCAGCCGGCGCGCAGCTTGAGGACGATCGACTGCTCGGCGAGGCTGCGCCAGGCCTCGTCGGTCTCGTCGTACACCTGCACGCGGTCGTCGACGCCGTAGATCGCCGCCTGCACGGGCGCGGTGCCCATGCATGCGGCGAACCCGGCGACGCTCGCGAGCACCTGGCTCGGCGAGCGGGGCATCACGGCGTGTGCCCCATCATGCGATGGTCGAAATTCGAGATGAAGCCGAAGTCACCGACCATGTCCGCCCACGCGTAGGGCACCTCGGCGGCGTTGCTCCACCAGTCCAGATCGGCGACGCCGCCGGTGTCACGGCACGCGCGGACGCAGATGCTCGCCGAGAGGTCGTCGTTGCCGGCCATTTCGACCGCGATGACCAGGGCCTGGCCCTCGGTGAGCGTGATCGGCGTGTCGAGGTCGATGACGACGGTGCGCTCCTCGGTCGCGGCCTCGTCGGCCTCGATCGCGAACATCTCGTTGGCGACCGCGTCGGCGGGGTCCGCCGGTGGCTCGCTGCCCTCGATGACGTACACCTCCACGCGGTGCGCCATCGTGCTGTCGCACGCGCCCGCGCCCGCGGTGCCGATGAGATCGTAGACGAGGCTGGTCACCTCGAACGGGTACGAGGCCGGCGTCAGCGTGGTGGCGGCCATGTGGCTCGCCTCGTCGGGCAGGATCGGCGACACCACCTCGCCCATGTTGCAGGTCTCGGGGGTGTTGCGAACCTCGACCTCACCACCACCGCCGGTGGTGTCGGTGCCGCTGCTGCCGTCCGCGCCCGTGGTCGGGTCGGTGCCGTTCGAGGTGCTCGCGTCGGTGTCGCTCGCGTCGGTGGTGGTTCCGTCGGTCGCGGTGGTCGATGCGGTGGTCGACGCGGTGGTCGACATCGTGGTGGAGTCGGTGGTGCTCGCCGTGGTCGAAGCGCCGCCGGTGCTCGAGTCGGCGCCGGTGTCGTCGTCGCCCGAGGTCGTGCATGCAGCGCCGGCCGCAGCCAGCAGCGAGAGGAGGGGGATCAGTCGGATGTTCATCGCCAAGTCCGTGGGGTTCAGGAACCGGCTTTGCGGTTCGCCCCCCAAGGCGTGGCTGCGACGGCGATGATCCACGGTCCAAACGTGACCAATCTCAACCCGGCATCGCATGCCGTGCCGGCAGTCACCGGGGACGGGTCACCGGGGACCGCCGGCCGCCGCAGGCGATCGGTGCAGTGCCCATCGCCGGTCTGCGCTCGCGAACTGCGGCTGGCACCGGCGCTGCAGTCGTGGGCACCCGAGATGCTCGACCTCCACCGCCCCCGCTCGCTTCTCGTTCTCGCGTCCGTGTTGCTGCTCGCCTGCGATCCCGCGGGAGGCTCGTCGAACGACGACGGCGATGGCGGCGGCGGCGGAGCCGATGCCAGCGTCGCCGCGCTCATCGACGACGCCATCGAGCAGAGCAACGACAACATCGAGATCGTCTGCGACTGCTGGGACGAGGCGGGTTTCACCTCGCGCGGCGCGTGCCTCGAGGATCAGATCCTGCCGGCGCAGCGGCGCTGCGTCGAGGACGCCTACGCCCGCGACGCCGCCGCCTCGCGGCTGTACCTCGAGTGCGTCGTGCCGCTGATGCGTGAGCTCGGCACGTGCCTCGACGCGCGGCTCGACTGCGTCGATCCGTCGACGGTCGACGCGTGTTTCGCCGACTTCGATCTCGGCCGCGAGTCCTGCGTGCAGGTGCCGCTGTCGGTGCAGCGCGCGTTGGACGATTGCAACCCCGTCGACGGCACCGATTCGGGCGGTGCGCCGGGGCCGGATCCAGGTACGGACCCAGGTTCGGATCCACCGCCACCACCGCCCGCGCCGAGCGACGATCCGCCCACCGACCCGCCAGCCCCGGCGCCCGGCGGCTAGAACCAGCCGACGCCGCGGATGCGAAACGGCAGCATCAGCTGCGTCGAGGTCCGCGCGAAGCGATCGAGGTCCACGACCTCGTGGACCCCACGCACACTCGCGCCGCCGCGATCGCAGGCGTACAGCGAGCGAGCATAGAACGGCGCGTCGACCAGGGTTCGTAGCAATCGCGTGTCATCGTCGCGGTCGCTCCGGGTCGATCGCGGCAATCCCCAGCGCGACGGGCCCAGGCTGGTGGTCACCGCGGGCGCGATCCGATCGACGCCCGCCGGGCCGTAGCGCAGCCCGAGCCGGCGCTCCACGCCGTCGCGGTCGGTCACGTCGTACAGCAGCGCAGTGGCGTCGCCATCGCTCGACCTCGACCAGGTCCAGCTGCGCAGCGACTGCTCGAGCGCTTCGCAGCCGCGGTTGCTGTCGTGATAGCCCGGTCCGACGAATCGCATGGCCGGGGCTTCGAGGTCGACCTCGATGGTCGCGCGCGGTGCAATCGGCCACCACAGGTGTCGCCCGGCGCCATCCAGCGCGAACTGCTGCGTGTGCCAGCCCTGCGCCTGCAGCCGGATGCGACCACGTACCGGCCGCCCCCACGGATAGGTGCGCTCGTCGATCTCGACCACCAGTCCGCGATCGTCACGCGTGATGCGGCTACGCCCCAGCGCCAAGGTATCCGCGTGCCGCGAGACCTCGGCGCCACGGTACTCGGTGAACACCCACGCGTTCGCACGCGGCCCGTGCACGACCACGTTCAAGCCGCAGTGCGCGAGTGGGTCGACGGCGCGACCACGACGCTTGGCGCGGAAGTACGCCGGCGAGAACACCGAGCCGACGAATGCGATGACCGTCACCGCGTGTTCGGACGCCTCGTCGAACCCATCGATGTACCACCAGAGATATCCGCCGGGTCCGACCTCCGCATCGAAGGCAGGGCCGCGTGCAGCGGCGACCCCACGCGAGTTCCCGTCCGACGCGTCGGCATCAAGCATCGCGCGCTCACGATACCGGCACGGGACGGGGCCGCGCACGGTTCCTTCGACGCTGCCACGCGCGACGTCGGCGAGATCTCCGACGCAGAGCGTACCCGAGCGCACGCGCGAGCGATGGGACGGATGCAGTGCGCGGCCGGTCGCCGCCCGAACGGTGGCTCCGCGTACCCTCCACCACGCGAGGCTAGGACGGAGGGGGCGATGCGCCGGCGGTACGCGGACACACGCGTCGGACGGGCCGCTTGCGCAGCCCGACGCGCGTGCGGTCGGCGATGCGTCGCTCCCAGGGTCGCCACGGGTGCGTTGTCACGACCCGCTGCACCAACGTTGAACAAGCGCGGCCGCAACGGCGCGCTCGCTCGGCCTGCGCCGCCGACCGCACGCTGTGGAGTCTTCCTGCTCAGCTCCGAATTCGAGCCTCCGAAGGCAGCGACGTCGCCGCGAGGCCGAGGTGCGGCGGCCCACACCGTGCACCAACGTTGAACGATCACGACACCGACCGCGAGCACCGGCGAGCAGTGCACGGCGTTGGCAGTCGACGAGGTGGGTCGCCAAGTGCCGAGCGTCGACGCCATGCCCGAATGGCCGGCCGTCACCGCGAGCCTGCGTCACACGTGTCCGCGGATTCCGGTCGCGAGTACCGGCCCAAACCGGTACGCTCGAGCTGAGGGTTGCCGTGGAAAAAAACGCGACGGAATTCCAGATGAACGGGCTTGGCGAATCGTCCTTCGCCGGCCAACGGCGCCCCGCCCCCGAGCACGAGGAGCCGCGCGAGCCACAGCTGCAGTCCGACCCACGGCTGCTCGCACTCGTGGTGGCCAACGACATCATCCCGCGCCTGCTACTCGCGCACCGACTCGACGAGATGGCGGACGATCAGAGCCCTGCGCCCCAGCCGGCCCCGCCGAGCCCAGACGACATCGCGCAGCTCGTGGAGATCGTCGTCGCGATGGACACCGACGGCGCCGTCGCGGCGGTCGAGGCACGAATCTCGCGCGGCGAGTCCTACGAGGCGGCGTTGCTCGACTTCGTGGGCGGTGCTGCTCGCATGCTCGGCGAGCAATGGTTCGACGACGAGCGCTCGTTCGCGGACGTGACGATCGGCCTGGCGACGCTGCATCGCGTGGTGAGCGTCATGCGACACCGGCTGCGCGCTCCGGGCTGCTCGCGTGGCCTCGTACTGCTGCTGGTCGGGCCCGGTGAGCAGCACACGCTCGCGATCCACATCCTCGGCGACTTGTTGGTGCAGGCTGGCTGGGACGCGGACGTTCGGCCAGTGTTCGAAGAGGCCGAGCTCGTCGCCACCGTCGCCACCGAAGCGGTCGTGATGGTCGGCATCTCGATGAGCACGGACTGCGAGCTCGAGCCCGTCACGCGCACGGTGGGCCGCATCCGGGCCGCGTCGTTGAACCGTGACGTAACGGTCTTGCTCGGTGGCGCCACGGATCTGAGCGACTATGCTAAGAAGATCGGAGCTCACTACTTCGCTGACGCGCGGCATGCGCTCGACTGGCTCGATCGCCGCGGCACCATCGCCCTCTAGTCGAACATGTCGATGCTCCTCACAGGTTCCAACGCGGCCCACGCGATCCTCGACCCGGAAGCCAATCCGCTGACCGCCCGCGTCATCGCATCGATCTGCGACATCGCCCTGGTGATCGACGGCAACGGCGTGATCGTCGAGATCAACGCGAGTGCCGAGTTCGAGGCCCTGCCCGCCTTCCGCGAGCTGGTGGGTCAGCGGTGGATCGACCACCTGACCAAGGACTCGCACGCCAAGGCCGAACACCTGCTCACGGAGGCACGGCGGGGCCAGACATCGCGCTCGCGTGAGATGAACATGCGGATCGCCGGATTGGGCGAGGTGCCGTTTCGCTTCACCGGCACGCTCGTCGACGGCGAGCGGGTGCTCGCGTTCGGCCTCGACATTCGCTCGGTCGCGGCGGTGCAGCAGCGCCTGGTCAACGCGCAGCTCGCGATGGAGGCCGAGTTCCAGCGGGTACGCCAATCGGAGGCGCAGTACCGGGTGCTGTTCCACGTCTGCTCGGAGGGCGTGGTGCTCGCGCAAGGGCCTCGCCATCTGATCACCGACATCAACCCGGCGGCGCTCAAGCTGCTCGGCAAGTCACACGAATCGGTGCATGGCAAGTCTGTGCGCGACCTCGTCGCGCCGTCGAGCCACGAGGAACTCGCCGGACTCATCGCATCGGTGGAGGCAGGAAAGAACGTCACCGTCGAGGTGCGCACCGCCGGCGAACCGGGGGTCGACGTCACCGCCCAGCTCACGGTTTTTCGGCAGGCCGGACACGCCGTCTTCCTGTTCCGTTTCTGGCCCGAGCGCATGGAGGCCGCGGCGGCGGTCGACGACGCAGGTCGCGAGCGCACGTTGCGGGTGGTTCAGGCGATGCCCGATGGCTTCGTCGTCACCGACCACGAGCTCCGCATTCTCACCACCAACGCCAGCTTCTGTGAATTGGTGGAGCTCGCCTCGGAGACGCAAGTCGTCGGTACGGCGCTGGGTTCGTGGCTCGGTCGCGCCGGTGTCGACCTCAACGTGATCGTGTCGAAGCTGCGGAGCGACGGCGTCGTGCGCAACTTCTCGACCGTCATTCGCGGTGACCTGGGTGGTGAGCGAGGCGCGACCGTCACGGCCGTCGCCACCCCCGAGGGCGATTCGCGCTACTTCGGGTTCACGATCCGTCCGACCGTCGATACCGTCGGTGCGCGCCGCGGGTCGTTCCAGTCGCGCTCGCCCGAGCAGCTGAAGGCGCTGGTGGGGCAGACGTCGCTGAAGGAGATCGTGCAAGAGTCGGCCGACATGATCGAGCGGCTCTGCATCGAAGCCGCACTCGAGGTCAGCGGGAACAACCGCGCCGTCGCGGCCCATCTGCTGGGCCTGAGCCGACAGAGCCTCTACACCAAGATGCGTCGCTACGGGCTCGAAGAGTTCCCACTCAAGGCGAGCACCCACGAGTGGGATCCCTGAGCTCGCGGAGCGAGCCGCGGTCGCGGGCCTCGCCAGGCGTGGTGCCCAGCGCTCGCCCATCTCGAAGCTAGCGCGCGAGCGCCATCGCGAGGGCGACGGGGCCGCCCCGCCGAGGCAGCCACCGCGTCACCCTCGGCGAGCTCACTGGCGGAAGCTCTTCACCTTCTTCAGCAGCTCCTCGACGACCTCGGGCTTGTCCTTCAGCTCGGGATTCGGCGCCATGTTGGCGCTGAGACCCACGGCTGCACCGCCTTCGACGATGACCTTTCGAATGCGGGCGTCGTCGGGCTGCCAGGTGCTGCTGTGGAAGTTGCGTGGGGACGGCTGCAGCACCTTGCCGGCCTCGCCGTCGCCGTTGCCTTCCTTGCCGTGGCAAGTGGAGCACTTGGTGTCCCAGACCCGCTGTGCCTCGGCGACAGCCTCGGGGTTGCCCGGAGGGGCTTCCGCGTTGTCACACTCGCCCAGCAACGAGAAAACGGCAAACAGTGAGAGTGGGACCTTCGGCATCGCTACCTCTTCGCGCATACGTTTTGAGGGAGAAGCACCTCTTTGCAAGCCAGGCCGCAAAGAGGTGCTTCGTGTCGTACCTCTGTCTACATCTCCTCCGCCTACGGTAGGGCGGAGTTCTCGACCCGGCCCCCGGACGCTGCCTTCGCGCCTTCGAGCCAGTTGAATCGAGGTGTGCTGAGCAGCACGAGATGGATCACGATCGCCAGTCCGAACAGGAAGACCGAGAGACCGATGAGTGCTTGGCGGGGATCGAACAGTAGCCAGATGCGGTGCATGGCAGGCTCCTACGTCAAGAACGTTTGTGAAATGGTGTTGGAGATTTCGAGCATCGTGGTGTAGCCGTTCTTGCCCGGCACCCACGGTCGCCACATCCAGACCAAGACGTGCGCCGCGACGGCGATCAAGGTGAATGTGATGAATCCCGACATGAAGAATTTGTGGAACTCCTGGGCCTGCTTTTCGGTCAGCCCAGAAGGGGAGAATAGCTCTTCGTTTGCCATGATGTATGACCTCCGATGTTTCCTTTCAGTCGACGCGGCTCCGATCCGCATGATTGGGTTTGTTCGGGCTTGCGCCCACTCGGAGATCGACTGAGGCGACGTGCTCGCGGCCGACTCGGGAGGCCCCCGCACGTCGAGCCGTTCGCTCGGCAGCGTCGCGAAGTTCCTTGGCCGCCGAGATCCGGGTCAGGATCGGGGTCGAGGACAGCGCGTCATCGATGGCGCGCTCGGCCGCCTCGTCCCACGGCAGCTCCTCGTGCACGCGGGCGGGCGTCGCGTCGACTGCGTCCAACTGCTTGCCGAGGGGCAGAATCGCGAACAATGCATCGAACAGCGCATTGCACACCTCCTGCAAGAGATAGGTGGCACCGCCGTAGCCCATGAAGGGCGTTCCGGGACAGCGTCGAATCGCGGTACCGGGAAAGGACGCGGGAATGTAGACGCCTGGACGCGCGGCCTCGGCCATGTACATCCGCTCGTTGTACGATCCGAAGAGAATGAGTGGTGTCCGCGAAGTGACCGCCTCGCGCACCGCGGCGTTATCGGTCTTCTGACCCGGCTTGCGGGAGATCGCGAAGTTGCACGGTAACCCCAGCTCGGTCTCGAGATAGGCCTGGATCCCGCGGGCGTAGGTATCGTTGGCAACGATGCCGAAGCTCGCGGTGCCGAAGAAGTCCTGCGTGACGCTGCGCCAGAGGTCCCACATCGGCTTGAGCGTGGTGTGCTTCTCGCGCTCGATGAACGGCTCGACGTCGAGCTCGAGCATCTCTCCCAGCGCTCGCAGGAACCGCGTCGTCGTGTCGAGCCCGATCGGCGCCTGCAGGTACGGGACGTCGAGCTCCTCGCACAACAGCCGCCCGAACTCCCGGTACATCACGACGTTGACGTCGGCGTTGACGAGCTTCGGCACGTCGGCGAGGTGGGTGCCCAGCGGAAAGGTGAGGTTGACCTCGGCGCCGATACCCTCGAGCAAGCGGCGAATCTCCGCGAGATCCGACCACGTATTGAAGTAGCCGTAGCTGGGGCCGATGATGTTCACGCGCGGCTTGCGGCCGGGATCGCGTGCAGGCTTCTTGGGCTTCGCGCGCTTCTTCGGGCCGAACTGCTGGAACAGCCACAGCAGCGCTCGATCGGCGCTCTGCCACTGGTCCTCGTCGATGGTGCGCGGCAAGAACCGTTGGATGCCGGTGCCCTCCGGGGTCACGCCGCCACCGATCATCTCCGCGATCGAGCCGGTGACGACGACGCTGGGCAGGCCGGGGTCGAGCGTACCGTGGGCGCGCTTCATGGCCTGCTCGGTACCGTGCTTTCCGAGCTCCTCCTCGGACAATCCGGTCACCACGATCGGAAGCTCGTGCGGCGGTAGCCCGTCGGTGTAGTGGAGCACCGAGGTGACCGGGAGGTTCTCGCAGCCCACCGGACCGTCGATGATCACCTGCAGGCCTTTGACCGCGGTGAACACATACACGGCGCCCCAATAACCGCCGGCACGGTCGTGATCGAGCACTAGCATCCGATCGCACCATCGTCCTTCGCCTTGGCCTTGGCGCGGTCGCGCCGGAACTCGGGCCGCTCGCGCGGGAGTTCCTCCCACACGCCAGCCGCGTGGCCCTGACCCACACCTTCGAAGAAGCTGCGCATGCTCGCCATGCGCTCGCGGTTCGCCATCGCGGTGTTCACCACCTGCGCCAGCGAGCCCGCCCCGGCGGCGCCCATCAGCGGACGGGCGGAGATGAGGTTGGTGAAGTACAGCGCAGGCGTGCCCTGCTCTTTCGCCACCTGCACCACTGGCGTGGTTCCGATCACGAGATCGGGCCCGTGCTCGCGCATCGCAGCCAGGTCTTGCTCGAGCGAGGCCCGGTACTGCACCGTGACGCCGCGGGCATCGAGCCACTGTCGATCGGGCTCGGACCACGGCGTCGCCGGGCACGCGGTGCCGACGTACTTCACCTCCGCGCCGCTCTCGATCAGCAGCCGCGCGACCAACAGCTCCGAGCCCTCGTAGCCCGACACGTTGATGCGCCCGCGAATCGGCGAGCCCGCCAGCGCGCCGTCGATGGCGGCCACCGCGGCGTTCTTGGCTGCTGCGATGCGATCGGCCGCCACGCCACACGCGTCGCCGATCGCGTCGAGCCAGGCCGCGGTTCCATCGCGACCCACCGGCGCCGAACCGATCGCGCTACGCCCCGCGAGCGCGAACTCGCGGATCGATGCGGTGTAGAAGGGGTGGACCGCCGCGACCACGGCGCAGTCGAGCGCGGCGTACAGCTCTCGCCACTCGCGCGTGGGCACGACCGGTCCGGCGGCGAGCCCGAGCGGCTCGAGCAGTCGTCCGATCGTCACGGGATCGACCGGGAACATCTCGCCGAGCAGCGTCACCGTGGGTTGGGTCGCGCGGCCCTGCCGAGGCTCGGCCACCGGGCCCTGCTCGACCTCGCCGCGGGCGTGCGCGAGCATGGCCCCGGCGAGGATGTCCTTGGCCTCGGCATGGGTCGGCACGCCGAAACCCGGGACGTCGATGCCGATGATTCGAACGCCATCGATCGCGCGTGGCAGCAGGCGCAGCGGGACCCCGGACGCCGTCGGCACGCAGAGGTTGATGACCACCACCGCGTCGTAGTCTGCCGGCTTTGCGACCGCATGCACCGCGTCGCGCAGGTCTTCGAACAGCTTGCCGGTGACCAACGACTCGGAGTCGAACGGAACGTAGCCGACGGTTCGGCGCGCACCGTAGAAGTGCGAGGTGAAGGTCAGTCCGTACACGCAGCACGCCGAGCCGCACAGCAACGTCGCGGTGCGACGCATCCGCAGGCCCACGCGGAGCGACCCGAACGCGGGGCACATGCTCTGCGGCTGGTCGTGGGGCCCGACCGGATAGTCGGCGGCATAGCGCGCGAGCAGCTCGCCCTGCCCGGCCGCCGCTGCGGCCACGCGAAGCTTCACCTTGCCGCCCGAACAGCTCGCAGCGGAGTCGACCGTGTCAGCGGTCGGAGGATCAATCGACTGGTCCATCGGATGCGCTCCTATACGGACCGGTCGTAGATCACCTCGAGGGTGCGTTTGCGGATGTGCTGGGCACCAAAGTCCTCGAGCGTCGCGGGCTCGAGCACGACATCGCGACCCACGGCGTCGCTCGAGAACAGTGCCAACAGGCCATCCTGGTCGAGCGGCGTCGGTGCCAAGGGCGGCGCGGTCGCGATGTTGTCCGCGAGCTCGCCGAACAGCGGGCCCCAGGGGCTCTCGGGGCGACCGATGATCTCGTACTTTGCGCTCTTGCGGCGGATGTCGTCGTCGGCCGGAATCGCGGCCAACACCGGGATCCCGACCTTCTCGGCGAAGGCACGCGCCTCACCGGTGTGGTCGTCCTTGTTGATCACGATGCCCGCGACGCCGACGTGACCGCCGAGCTTGCGAAAGTACTGCGCTGCCGAGCACACGTTGTTGGCCACGTACAACGACTGCAGGTCGTTGGACGCCACCACGATCACCTTCTGGCACATGTCACGGGCGATCGGCAGGCCGAAGCCGCCGCAGACCACGTCGCCGAGGAAGTCGAGCAGGACGTAGTCGAACCCCCACTCGTTGAAGCCGAGCTTCTCGAGTGTCTCGAAGCCGTGGATGATCCCGCGTCCGCCGCAGCCGCGGCCGACCTCGGGGCCGCCGAGCTCCATCGCGAACACGCCGTCGCGCTTGAAGCAGACGTCGCCCACCGTGACGTTGTCGCCCGCCAGCTTCTTGCGCGACGAGGTCTCGATGATCGTCGGGCACGCACGACCACCGAACAACAGCGAGGTGGTGTCGCTCTTGGGATCGCAACCGATGAGCAGGACCTTCTTGCCCTGCCGCGCCATCATGTACGAGAGGTTGGCGAGCGTGAAGCTCTTGCCGATGCCACCCTTGCCGTAGATTGCGATGATCTGCGTCGACTTGGTGACGACCGTGGGGATGAGCTCTTCGAGCTCGCTGAGTGTCGAATCTGCGTTGGCCGTCATGATCCCTATCTCCAGTCCACGAGCATCTTGAGGCAGTCGACATCGCCGAATGCCGTCGCGTACGCGTCGTGGACCTGATCGAGTGTGCGTCGGTGGGTGATGAGGCCCTCGAGATCGAGCCGGCCGTCGGCGGCCATGTCGGCGACCGCGATGAGATCCTCGGGCGCCCACTCGGCCGCGACGCGGAATCTCGCTTCTTTGAGGAAGGCGAGCGGGAACTCGAAGCCGACCCGATCGGCGTAGAACCCTGCGAGCACGATCTCGCCGCCGCGTGCCAGCCGCTGGAGCAGTGCGTCGAGCAGCGAGGCGTCACCGCTGGCGTCGTAGATGCTGCGGTAGTCCCGGCGGGTGTCTTCGTCGGGCGCGACCACGCGGTAGCCGACCGCGCCCCGGGCACGGCGCGGGTTCTTCTCCCACACCGTCGGTCTGCCGCCGGCGGCCACGGCGAGCCGCGCGAGCAGGCGCCCGAGGACGCCGTGGCCGATGATCAGCTCGGGCGGGCGTCCATCGCCGCCGACCAGCGCGTGGCGGGCCGTGGCTGCGAGCGCGAGCAAGATGCCACGCTCGTCGAGGTGGTCCGGCAGGGGCGTCACGCGCGTGGCCGGCACACGAAGGTGGGAGGCGGCGCCACCGAAGAGGCCGCGCACCTCGCCGAAGCAGTTGGAACCCGGCACGAACACGCGCTGGCCGACCGCGAGCGCGGCCTCGGGGCCAGCCTCGAGCACGCGTCCGACGGTCTCGTAGCCGGGCACCAGCGGGTAGCCCATGCCGGGGAACGGCGGCATGCGGCCGGTGAAGAGGAGGCACTCGGTGCCGGTGCTGATGCCGGTCCACTCCACCCCGACGAGGACTTCGGCGGGTCCGAGCGGCCCGTCGAACGCGATCCGCCGCAGCTCCACGTGCTCCGGGCGGGTCATCACGACGGCGAGGGTGGTCAGCACCGGTGTAATAGTACCGAGACACCAAATTGTGTCAAGTGTAAATGACACTCAGCGGGCGCGTGCGGAAATCAGTCGTGAAATCATCGGGCGGCGCGTGGCTCGCAGGCGACCAGGCTCGAAGCCCGCCTGCTCGAGGAGTGCCGAGATTTCCGCCGGGGTCCGCACGCGGCCCTGTCCCATCGCGAGCAGGTAGAAGCCGAAGTACGCGTCGCCCATGCGCTCGCCACCGACGGTCCCGCGCATCGGTTCGGCGATCAGCACCACCCCGCCCGGCCGCACGACCCGTCGGACCGCGCGCAGCAGCTCGAGCGCCTGGGGGTCGTCGTGATCGTGGAGCACGCGAACCAGCGAGACGAGATCGGCGCCCTCGGGCAACGGATCCCGACGCCAGTCACCCGGCACGACCCGCACCCGTGACGACAGCCCCGCGCGGGCGAGCCGGGCCGACGCTCGCGTCGCGACGCCGGGAAGATCGAAGAGCATCAGTTCGAGCGCGGGTGCACGCGCTGCAGCGGCCTCGAGGAACGCCCCCTCGCCGCCACCGACATCGAGGAGGCGCTGGTGATCCGAGATCGCATAGGCCTCGAGGATGTCCTCGACCAACAGCGGGATCGAAGCCGCCATCAGCTCGGTGTACGCCGCGACACCGGGTGCCGCGGCCGGCGGCGCGTCGTCCTGTGTGTACGTCCAGAAGCGATGCACCTCGGCGCCGCGGACCTCACCGCGCAGCAACGCGACCGGATCGGCCATGTCGCGATAGAAGATCGTGTTGTGCTCGACCAGACGCGCGACCGCCGGGTTGCCGATGAACGAGCACCCGTGGATGCCGAGCCAGTACGCATCGCCGCGCGCCTGCACCAGCCCCAGCGATGCCGCGGCGTCGAGCAGCCGCGCGGTGGCGTCGGGTGACAGCTCGAGCAGCAACGCCAGCTCGGTCGCCGAGCGCGGCCCGGCGTGCAGGATGTCGAGCAGGCCCAGCCGCGCCGCGGCGCAGAGCACCTGCGAGTAGACGAAGCCCGCGCTCAGATCGAACAGCGCAGAGGCGCGGCGTCGCGCGATGAAGCGTGCGATCCACGAACCTTCCGCCCAGCGTTGGAAGCTGGGATTGCACAGCATGCGGTTGCGGGTCGCCAGCCAGGCCATGACGACCCCGTCGACGAACCGCCTCACCGTCGCCCACACGCCGGCCTCGGTCATGCCGCGGTTCGGCGCAGCCCGGCCGGAACCAAGCGCTCGGCCATCTCGACGACGAGTGCGCGGAGCATCTCGGCGCCTGCGCACGGCGGCACCGCCTCGGCGGCGTGCGCCACCAGGGCACGAAGCCGGACGATCGCGCCGGGCAAGCCATACTCGGCGACGGCGTTCGGCCGCGCGAACCGTCCGTCCTGCCGGGTCGGCTTGCCGGCGACGTCCTCCATGGCGTGCGCGTCGAGCAGATCATCGGCGACCTGATACGCCTCGCCGAGCAGCTCACCCATCGCGCGCCACGGCTCCGGATCACGGCCGGCAGCGACCGCGCCAGCCATCGCGCTGGCGACGAACATCGAGCTGGTCTTCGCCCGGTGGTACCGCGACAGCGGGACCTTGGGCTCGCTCTCCCAGGCCTGGCCGGCGACCAGACCCGAGGGTGTGCCCGCGGCTCGGGTCAGGATCAGCACGAGCTGCGGCAGACGCGTCGGCGCACCGATGCATGCCCGGGCCACCGACTCGAACGCGCCGACGATGAGCGCATCGCCGACGAGCACGGCGAGCGGAGCTCCGAACACGTGGTGGACCGAGGGTCGCCCGCGTCGCGTGGGCGCATCATCGAAGCACGGGAGATCGTCGTGCACGAGCGACGCGCAGTGGAGGAACTCCAGCGCGCACGCGGTGGCGTCGACCAACGCGGGGTCGTCGTTCTCCGCCGCTGCGGCCACCGCCATGCACAGGCGCGGGCGGATGCGGGCGCCGCCGGGGAACACGGCGTGGCGCAGGGCGGCGCAGAGCCGCGGAGGCGCATCGCGCTCCAGCTCTCCGAGTCCACGCGCGAGGCTGGTTTCGAGGTTCGCGGTGGCCACGGTAGCGTATCATGATGGTTGACACATCAAAGTGTCAAGTGAATTTGACGCTCGGGGCGTCGACGCGCGAGGTCAGAGGCCGGCGCGGAGCACCTCGAGGTACGCGGCCGCGAACGCGTCCGGTCGTTCGAAGTGGGGAAGCGCGCCGGTCTCGAACACCTGCCGCGACCATCGCGGGCGGCGCTCGAGCAACGCGTCGGCGCCTTGGTAGTCGACGAAGTCGCCGCGGACACCGTGGCTCAGCCACACCGGCATCGTGAGTGACGCGTAGAGCTGGGTCGCATCGGTGCTGAAGAGGTGACCGGAGAGGAACCACAGCGGCGCGTGCTCGGCCCCGCGTTGGTGCGCCGTGCGGATCGCGTAGTCCCAGAGGCCGGCATCGATCTCGCGGCGTCCGTACGTCCGGGCGAGGAAGTAGCGGATGACCCGCGGCCGGGTGAGCAACCGAAACAGCGGCGGCCCCACCCATCGCCGCCGCAGGATCGCGCGCATCGAGGTTAGGCCGCGGTTGCCCCCCGGCGGCCCTTCGAAGCGCTTCCGGCCGAGCCCCGTGGGGCTCACCAGCGCGAGGGTTCGAAACGCGCTCGGGCGCTCGCACGCGGCGCGGGCGAGGAACTCGCACGACAACGACAGCCCCAGCGCATCGATCGGGCCACCGCCGTGCGCCTTGCGGATCGCATCGACGGCGAGCGAGACGGCGTCGGTCATGAGCCGCGGCAGGTAGGCCCGGTCGCTGCGATCGGAGCGTCCGAAGCCGGGGAGGTCGATCGCGTAGGTCGGTCGCACCGCGGACAGACGCTCGTACAGCGGGCGCACCTCGTAGGCGGACGCAGCCGCGTTGACGCTGTGCACGAGCAGCACCGGCGGACCCTCGACCGAGGCCGCCGACGTCGACGCGTAGAGCTCGAGTGCACCGACGCCGGGATCGCGAAGGGACCGCGGCTGCCCAGGCACCGCCGGGGGGAGCTCGCCAGCGTCGTCCGCGCCCCTCCGGAAGGGTATGTCAAATGTTCTTGACACTACTTGGCGTCAAGTCTAGCATACGTTCTCGCTCGAGGGGGACAAATGCGCGGCGCGACACCTGGCGACAAGACCTTCGGATGGCTCGACATCGTCCGTCTCGGCGCCGTCCAAGCCGCCCTGGGCTCCGTCGTGGTGCTCACCACCTCGACCTTCAACCGCCTCATGGTGGTCGAGCTGGCCCTGGCGGCGACGGTGCCTGGCGCCCTGGTGACGCTCCACCATGCGATGCAGCTGCTGCGCCCGCGCATGGGGCACGGCACCGACGTGGGCGGGCGACGCTCGCCGTGGATCCTCCTCGGGATGGTGGCGCTGGCGCTGGGTGGCATCGGTGCCGCCGCGGCCATCACCATCATGGGTGCGCAGCCCCGCCTGGGACTCGCGCTCGCCGTGGTCTCCTACGCCGCCATCGGCGGAGGCGTGAGCGCCTGCGGCACCTCGTTGTTGGTCCTGCTGGCCAAGGGGGTCGCCGCGCCGCGACGCGCGGCAGCGACCACGGTGGTGTGGATGATGATGATCGCCGGGTTCGCGATCACGGCCGGGGTTGCGGGCGGTCTGCTCGAGCCCTTTTCCCATGGTCGCCTGATGGGCGTGACCGCCGGGGTCTCGGCGATTGCGTTGCTCATCGCGTTCGTGGGGATGCACGGCGTCGAAGCCCGGATCGTGCACATCGCCGCAGCGCCCCCGCGCCCCGCGGCCGAGCCGGGTGCATTCCGCCGCGCGCTCGCCCAGGTGTGGGCCGAACCCGATGCCCGTCGATTCACTGCTTTCGTCTTGGTGTCGATGCTGGCCTACAGCGCCCAGGATCTGATCCTCGAACCATTCGCGGGTCTCGTCTTCGGTTGGTCGCCCGGCGCCTCGACCAAGCTGGCCGGCTCGCAGCACGCAGGGGTCTTCGTCGGCATGTTGCTTGTCGCGATCGTCACCTCGGTCTTCAAGGGGCGCAGCATCGCATCGCTCAAAGGTTGGGTGGTCGGCGGTTGCATCGCCTCGGCACTCATGATGTCGGGCCTCGCCTTCGCTGGCCTGACCGGCAGCATGTGGTGGCCGCTGAGCCAGAACGTGTTCTTGCTCGGCGTCGCCAACGGTGCCTTCTCGATCGCAGCCATCGCCGCGATGATGACGCTGTCGACCCACGGTCGCAGCGGGCGCGAGGGCACGCGGATGGGCCTGTGGGGCGCGGCCCAGGCGATCGCCTTCGGCGCCGGCGGATTCCTCGGGACCCTGCTGGTCGATGCTGCGCAGCGCATCGCCGGTCAGTCGTCGGGCCTGTCGTACGCGTTCGTCTTCACCCTCGAGGCGATCGGATTCACCGTCGCTGCCCGGCTCGCAGTGCGTACGACGTTGCCCGAGCACGGCACCGAGCGCACGGCCACCCCGAGCCTGCCCACACCGCAACCTGCCTACCTGGTCGACCCGGTCTGACCCATGCTCGCGCAGCGCATCGCCACGACCGCAGCGACGACTGCTCCCACGCCGCGCAGCGGCGAGCGCGTGCGCGCGAGGGGTCGCGCATGGCACGGCAGTCGCTGGCTTCGCACGATCCTCACCAGCCTGTTCGTGCTGTTGATGCTGGGCTCGGCGCACCTGTTCATGGTCGCGGTCAACGCTGGCGAGCACGCCATCGCCCGTCCCGACCCTGCCGCGGGGGTGCCGGCGCGGCTCTTCACCGATCTGTCGCTGGAGGACGAGCTCGCCGCCGCCAGTGCGCGCACCCACGATCCCGCGGAACGGCGCGTGATCGCGGCCGGGCTGGCCGCGGCGGAGGCGGGCACGCTCGAGGTCCGCACCCTGCCGGTGACCCGGTTCCTGGTCTACGCGGCCCTGGGCATGAGCGCGTTGGGGCTGCTGCTCATCTGGATCACATCGCGGATCCGCAGCGACGCCGCGCAATCCATCCTCGGCATCTTCGGTGGGAACCTGATCTGGACCGGCGCGGTCGAGTACGGCTTCACGCTGGCGTCGCGTTCGTTGGGCATCGGCAAGACCGTGGCGGTGGTCGACGGTCAGCTGGTGGCCAGCTACGGCGAGTATGTGCTGCTCAAGCACAGCTGGGGTGGGCTGCTGCTCATTCTCGCCTACCTGTTGTTCCTCGAGTCGTCGCGGTGCCCGGTGTTCCTGTGGTGGCGCGAGCGCACCCCGACCATGCGCGGCCCCATCGCGACCGGTCGGATCGACAACTACGGCCCCCGCAGCGCCTTCCAGTACGCGACGACGGTGTGGTTCTTCTATCTCCTGCTGCTGTGGACATATGACGAGCAGGTCGCTGGGGTCTACTCGCTCACGACCAAGTCGATCCTGTTCGCCGCGATCGCGGGGTCGATCTATTGCACGTGGAAGCTGCACCAACAGGCCGGCTGGGGCCCCGCGATCCGCTATGCCGTGGGCGCGATGATCGTGGTGTGGACGCCCATCGAGATCCTCGGAAAGTGGGGGGTGATGCGTCAGCCGTGGCTGCTGCTCGAGCCCACGACGTTCGCGGTGTTCTTCGGCGGCCTGGGGCTCGGTACCTGGGCGCTGTGGCGCGCCGCTCGTCGCCGCCGGGTCGGCGCCCCCGGGGACGCCGACGCCGTGCATTCGGAGCTGGCGGTCGCCTGATCGTCGCGCAAGAGGTCACCATGTCGGCATTCCCATTCACCGCGATTGTCGCCCAGGACGAGCTGAAGCTCGCGCTCCAGCTGGTCGTCATCGATCCGACCCTGGGCGGTGTCTTGGTGCTCGGCGATCGCGGCACCGGCAAGTCGACCGCGGTGCGGGCACTGGCGTCACTGCTCCCGCGGATGAACGCCGTGTGCGGCTGCGCGTACAACTGCGACCCCAGCGACGATCCAAGCCGCTGCGTGCCCGAGTGTCCGCGTCGTCAAGGCGCAGCGATCCAGACCCAGCAGATCGCGGTACCGGTGGTGGATCTCCCGCTCGGCGCGACCGAGGATCGGGTGGTCGGGGCGCTCGATCTCGAGGCCGCGCTCAGCCGTGGCGAGCGGGTCTTCTCGCCCGGCTTGTTGGCGCGGGCCAATCGCGGCTTCCTGTACATCGACGAGGTCAATCTCCTGCCCGATCACCTGGTCGATCTCCTGCTCGACGTCGCGGCATCCGGTGAGAACGTGGTCGAGCGCGAGGGCGTGAGCGTGCGGCACCCGGCGCGCTTCGTGCTCATCGGCAGCGGCAACCCGGAGGAGGGCGAGCTGCGGCCGCAGCTGCTCGATCGCTTCGGACTCGCGCTCGAGATCTCGACCCCGACCGAAGTCCCCGCGCGCGTCGAAGTCGTTCGCCGCAGGATGGCGTTCGACCACGATCCGCAGCGATTCCTCGCGTCGTACGCGGCCGAAGAAGCGGCGCTGAGCCGCCGGCTCGCCGACGCGCGCGGGCGCCTGCGCGAGCTCGCGGTGTCCGATGCCGTGATGGAGCGTGCGGCGTCGCTGTGCGCCACGCTCGGGACCGACGGCCTGCGCGGCGAGCTCACGCTGATCCGTGCCGCGCGAGCCGCCGCCAGCCTCGACGGCGCCACCGAGACCACCGAACTGCACCTCCAGCAGGTTGCCGCGCTCGCGCTTCGCCACCGCCTGCGACGCGACCCGCTCGACGAGGTCGGCTCGACCGCACGCATCGATCGCGCCCTCGAAGAGGTGTTCCGCTCGTGAGCGCCATCCTCCCCCATGCCGCCGTTGCGGCGCCGCAGGCCCGACCGTGGACCGACGTCATCGTCGCCGCGCGCATGCTCGCGGTCGACCCGTTCGGGCTGGGCGGCATGCACCTGCGCGCCCGCTCCGGTCCGCCGCGTGATCGCGTGTGCGCGTGGATCCGCGGCCTGCTGCCGGCGTCGACCCCATGCACGCGGGTGCCGCTCCACGTCACCGATGATCGTCTGTTGGGTGGCATCGCGCTCGCGGCCACACTGCACAGCGGTGCGGTGGTGTGGGATCCGGGGCTGCTTGCCGCCGCCCATGGCGGCCTCGTGCTGCTGCCGATGGCCGAGCGCGTGGAGACGCGGATCAGCGCGACGCTCTGCGCGGTGCTCGACCGCGGAGAGCTCGCCATCGAGCGCGACGGAGTGACCGCAGTCGTCCCCTGCTCCCTCTCGCTGGTCGTGCTCGACGAAGGCATCGACGACGAACAGGTCGCGGCCTCACTGCTCGACCGGCTGGCGTTCGGCTTCGATCTGGATGCGTTCGATCCGCGCGAGCTGCCCGACGACGTCGCGCACGTCGATGCGTTGACCGAGGTCCGCGCCCGCCTGGCCACGGTCACGATGGCCCCCGAGGCGACCGATGCGCTGTGCCGTGCCGCGCTGACGCTGGGCATCGCTTCGATTCGTGCGGTGCTCCTGGCCGCGCGCGCCGCTCGGGTGCACGCCGCGCTCGCGGGGCGTGTCGCGGTGGAAACCGAAGATCTCGACGTCGCCGCACGACTCGTGCTCGGTCGCCGGGCCACCTGCTGGGAGTCTCCGGGCGAGGCCGCGGCGCCCACCGCCGACGACGACAGCGACGCCACGCCACCGCACGAGACCGCCACGCCGCCGCAGCCATCCGCGAGCGACGACGACGATGCCCGCGACGAGGATGCGAACAACCCCGCTTCGCTCGAGGACATCGTGTTGGCAGCCGCCAGGTGCGGCGTACCCGATGGGTTGTTGGAGACGCTGCGTACGCACCGAACGCGCGGCACGACGCCGCCCGGCGCGGGTCGAGCCGGCAGCACGCGCCTGTCGATCCAGGGTGGACGACCCGCGGGCAGTCGTGCCGCCCAGCTGCGACAGGGGGCACGCATCGCCGTGCTCGATACCCTGCGGGCCGCGGCGCCGTGGCAGCGACTGCGCGGAGCGTTCACGCTCGCCGCGTGCGGGTCGGTGCGACGGGTGGAGGTCCGCCGCGAGGACTTCCGCATCAAGCAATTCCGTCAGCGCACCGAGACCTGCGTGATCTTTGCCGTCGACGCGTCGGGCTCGGCGGCGATGCAGCGCCTCGCCGAGGCCAAGGGTGCGGTGGAGCAGCTGCTCGGTGATTGCTACGTGCGCCGCGATCACGTCGCGCTGATCGCATTTCGCGGCACCTTGGCCGACGTCGTGCTGCCGCCCACGCGATCGCTCGCGCGGGTCCGACGTCGACTTGCGGATCTCGCCGGCGGCGGTACCACGCCGTTGGCCGCGGGCATCGATGCCGCGACCGCGCTCGCCACCGACGCGCGCAAGCGCGGGCGCGCGCCGTTGGTCGTGATGATGACCGACGGGCGCGGCAACGTCGCACGCGATGGTCGCACCGGGGTCGCCGCCACCGACGACGCGCTCGCTTGCTCGCGGCAGCTGCGGCGGGCGGGCGTGCCCGCGCTCGTGCTCGACACCTCACCTCGCGCGACCCCACGGGTGCGTGCACTCGCGACCGAGATGAACGCACGGTACCTCGCGCTGCCCTATCTCGACTCGGCCGGGGTCTCCCGCGAGATCCGATCGCTCGCCCACGAGTCGATGCCATGTCGGTAGCCGCCGCCCAACTCCCCGCGGGCAACGCGGTCGCGCGCGGCCCACGAGCCTGCGCGACGATCGGCGATCGGCCCCACAGCCGCACCGTCGAAGTCGCGGCGAATCGGTGGCACCTGCTCCAGATGGGACAGGGCCCGGTGGCGTTGCTGCTGCACGGCGCGGGTGCATCGAGCCACTCGTGCGTACCGCTGATGCAGCGACTGTCGCCCGCGTTCACGGTGCTCGCACCCGATCTTCCGGGGCACGCGCGCTCCTCGTTCGCGCCGTCGTTCGACCCGACGTTGGCCAACGTGGTCGCGGCCATGCGTGAGCTCGTCACGGCACTCGAACTGCAGCCGCGGCTGCTGATCGGTCACTCGGCGGGCGCAGCGATCGCGACCCGCCTCGCGCTCGATGGCGTGGTCTCGCCGTCGCTCCTCGTCGGCCTCGCCCCCGCGTTGGTGCCCTTTCGCGGGCTCGCGGCCGCCGTGCTACCGCCCACCGCCGCGCTGCTCAGCGGCTCGCGGGCCTCGGCACTTCTCGCCGCGTGCTTCGCGACCTCGCAACGCATCGATCGCGTCCTGCGCGGCACCGGCTCGGTACTCGACCCGGCCGGCGTGGAGTCGTACCGCGAGCTCGTCGCTCGCCCCGAACACGTCGCCGGCGTGCTCTCGATGATGGCGCGTTGGAGCATCGACGAACTCTACGACGACCTGTCGACCCTCGCGGTCCCGTGCCTGCTGGTCGCCGGACGCAATGATCTCGCGGTGCCGCTGTCGCAGGTTCGCGAGGCCGCCGCGCGCCTTCCACACGCGAGGGTCGCGGTCGTGGACGGGGTCGGCCACCTGCTCCACGAGGAGCAACCCGACCGCATTTCCGCCTTGATCCTCGAACACCTCGATCGGCCCCTCGACCCATGACGACGCGAAGCCCAATCAAGCAACTGGAGACGACCCGATGGCACTGCTGAGCTTCGAACGACGATACCGCGTGCGCGGAGGCACCCTCGTCGGGGGTGATCTCTTCGACTTCTGGTTCGGCCCCTTCTATGTGGGCTTCTTCGGCGTGACGACCATCTTCTTCGCGGTGGTCGGCACCGCGCTGATCCTGTGGGGCGCCGCGATGGGCAGCACGTGGAATCCGTGGCTGATCAACATCGCGCCGCCGCCCATCGAGTACGGCCTCGGCATCGCGCCGCTGCGCGAGGGGGGCATCTGGCAGCTGGTGACGGTTTGCGCCCTCGGGGCGTTCCTCTCGTGGGCACTACGACAGGCCGAGATCGCCCGCAAGCTGGGGATGGGCTATCACATCGCCTTCGCCTATGGGGTCGCGGTCTTCGCCTACTTCACGCTCGTGGTGATCCGCCCGGTCATGCTCGGGGCCTGGGGCCATGCATTTCCGTACGGGATCTTCAGCCACCTCGATTGGGTGTCGAACGTCGGGTACCAATACCTGCACTTCCACTACAACCCGGCGCACATGATTGCGGTGTCGTTCTTCTTCACCACGACGCTTGCGTTGGCGCTGCACGGCGGCCTCATCCTCTCCGCGACCAACCCTCAGAAGGGCGAAACCGTGAAGGGTGCGGAGTACGAAGATACGTTCTTCCGCGATCACATCGGCTATTCGATCGGTGCGCTGGGCATCCACCGCCTCGGCCTGCTGCTCGCGCTCAGCGCGGGATTCTTCAGCGCGATCTGCATCATCCTCAGCGGCCCCTACTGGACCAAGGGCTGGCCCGAATGGTGGAGCTGGTGGCTCAACCTCCCGATCTGGTCCTAGTCCGGAGATTCCCATGCAGCACACGAACATCTTCACCCGGATACAAGTCGCGGCGCCCCCCAACCCGTCGATGCCGATTCCGAACGCCGCGAGCCGCAGCCGCGGCGCGCGGTTGTCCCGCCTCATCGGGTGGTTCGGCAACGCGCAGTTGGGCCCGATCTACCTCGGGTACACCGGCCTCGCGTCCGCCGTCTGCTTCCTCATCGCGTTCGAAATCATCGGGCTCAACATGCTCGCCTCGGTGGACTGGAGCCCGACCGAGTTCGTGCGCCAGCTGCCGTGGCTCGCGCTCGAGCCCCCACCGCCCTCGGGCGGCCTGTCCATCCCCGCGCTGAACCAGGGCGGGTGGTGGTTGATGGCTGGGTTCTTCCTGACGCTGTCGATCCTGCTGTGGTGGCGCCGGACCTTCCAACGCGCCAAGGCGCTGGGGATGGGTACGCACGTCGCGTGGGGGTTCGCCTCCGCAATCTGGCTGTACCTCGTGCTCGGCTTCATTCGTCCGATCCTGATGGGCAGCTGGGGCGAGGCGGTGCCGTTCGGCATCTTCCCGCACCTCGACTGGACGGCGGCGTTCTCGCTGCGCTACGGCAACCTGTTCTACAACCCGTTCCACATGCTGTCGATC
>WBZX01000952.1_pt1 | contig 23564 bp, 20 predicted proteins | sample 5204211 | NCBI WGS metagenome assembly WBZX01 (sample SAMN12344362, study PRJNA552823) | activated sludge metagenome | biome: Activated sludge suspended growth; feature: Nitrification reactor; material: Wastewater; isolation source: activated sludge from nitrification reactor of wastewater... | reverse complement strand
TGGTAGCACTCGTAGACCTCGTGGAAGCCGGCAGGGATGCCGGTGGTCGTCAGCGGCTTGATCTCGGCGATCTCGATCACGGTCTCGCTGGCGGAGCGGGACACCACGCGCAGCACGTCGATGGCACCGTCGCCGCGGGCCTCGAGCGGGTCGAGGGTGTCGCACGAGGCCTTGCCGCCGAACGGCACCGTCACCTGCGTGTACCAGTCGGGCCCGTTCTCGCTCTTCAAGATCGTCTCGAGCTGATTGCCGGCGCGCGAGCCCACGGTGGCGGCCGAGCCCACGCTGGCCGGACACGCGGTGGTCTGGCCGTTCATCGCCTTCATGTTCAGGCGCGCCTGGCAGTCGGCGGTGACGCCGTAGTACTCGTTGCCGTTGGCGTCGGTCTGGCACGGCGGCAGTGCGGGCGAGGTCTCGTAGCAGCCCTCGAGTGTGCCGCCGACGGACTCGTCGTCGGAGCTGATCACGCCCTCCGAGCAGTCGACCAACGTGCCGGAGCCGCCCTTGTTCTGCGACTCCATCGTCTTCGCGTCGTACTCGATGGTGTAGCCGCTGCAGCCGGCCCCGGGCTCGCCGACGTGTCCGTTCAAACCGCCTTCGGTCGGACACGATTGCATCGGACCCAGCACCAGCGGCTCGGGGCACAGGTAGCCGTCGGTGTCGGAGTAGCAGGCGCAGTGGAACTCGGTCTCGTCGCGACGGGCGTAGCCCGAGCAGCCGCCGCCGTCTTGGCCCATGAAGCCATTGATGTCGGGACACACGCCGTCGACCGGCTCCACGGGACACACGAGGTCGCCGATCTCGTCGCCGGCTCGACACGCACAACGCGTGATGGCGGGCGGTGGGGCCTCGCAGCTCGCAGGCGTGACGTAGGCGTCGCTGAAGTGCGTCGTGTAGCCCGATGCGACGCCACCGGCGGCGATGCCGATGCTCGCGAACACGTTCGCGTCGCCTTCGACCGACCACAGCAGCGTCCCGGCCTGGGTGTCGTCGAGCTGGATCTCGACCCACACCGGCTGCGCGAATGCGAGGCCCGCCGGCTCGAAGTGCCAACGCGGCGAGATCGCGTCGTCCGGCGCCTCGACGATCGCCATCGACAACGTCGTGGGCTCCGCGAGCGCGCCGGCAGGTACGTGCAGCGCGAGGTGTTCGTCGGCGAGCACGCCACCGTCCGGGCCGAGCTCGATGGTGACGACCTCCATGGGGGCGGGGTCACCAGAGTCGCCCACGGGCCCGCTGTCGTCACCGTCGCCGGTGATGAGGCAGGCGGGCGCGAACAAGGCGGCGGGGAGCAGCAGGTTGCGGTGAGCGAACATCTCGCGACGTTCGAGTCGGCGAGGTCGCCCGATGTGACGGACGGGTGCTGGGACCCTTGCCGATACGCCGAGTCGCGGATTCGGGTGAAACGAAGATCGTGTTCGAATCGCCGCCGGCACGGCGAGTGCGCGTGCTACGTTCGGCCCGCCATGGTCGATGTTCGTGCGCTGGTCCTTGGTGCGGTGCTCATGATGGCGGCTTGCTTCGATCCTTCGAGCGCCGGCGGCGACTCGGGCCTCACCGCGGCCGGCACGACGACATCGACCGGTGGCGGCGGCGAGACCTGCATGGGCGCCGCGGGCTGCGACTGCTATCCGAACTCCACCTGCGACACGGATCTCGAGTGCGATCCCAGCGGGCGTTGCGTGCCGCACGAGTGCACCGCCGGTACTGCGGGCTGTCCTTGCATCGAGGGTGCTTGCCTCGATCCGCTGGTGTGCGAGGCGCAGCTGTGCGTGCCTTCGGGCGCGGGCGAGAGCAGCGGTGGCAACGACAGCACCGGCGACGCGAGCTCGAGCGGTGGCGGCAGCGAGGGTGGTCCGTCGACATGCGATCCGGGCTCCGAGCCGAGCGGCATCAGCACCGTCGACGTGTGCCCCGACGTGGTCGGCTCGCCGCTGTGCTCGGAGGGCGCGGAGCACGTGGCGCAGGACAGCGTGATCGATTGGCTGCACGATCCGCCGGCCTCGGGCACGCACTACCCGACCTGGGAGACCTGGGGCGAGCACAGCGAGGTCGTGCCGCGCGGCAATTGGGTGCACAATCTCGAGCACGGCGGCATCGTGCTGCTGCACCGCTGCCCCGACGGCTGCCCCGAGCTCGACACCCTCCGCATGGTCATCGCGATGCGACCCGACCTGCGGATCCTCATGACACTGGATCCGCTCTTGCCCGGCGACGACCGCTTCGCCGCACTGTCGTGGACCTGGTCGCTGCGCTTCGACAGCCCGGATCTGGCGCAGCTGCTGTGCTTCGCCGATCAGCACGAGAACCACGCGCCCGAGGACGTCTTCCCGTAGCGCCGGGGCCGACGATCGCGTCCCGAATCGGAGCCCACATCAACCCGCGGGGAATGCGTCCGATGGTTCGGGCGACGTGCACACCCGCGGGCAGGACGCGATCGACGCTTCGATCGAGCACCACGAGGTCTTCTCGGCGGCCATGTGGGGCACCGCGTGGGTGGGGTACTGGCACGCGCACTCGACCGCCGAGGGATGCGATGGTGCGGCCGAGTCGATCCGCAACTATGCGCACCTCGTCGACGCGCCGATCGATGTCGTCGCAGTGCTCGGCCCCGAGGTCGAGCCGCGCTTCGACGCGGCCGTCCGGCAGGCGGCAATCCGGGCCACGCAGACGATCGGCGAGGTGATGGACCGTGGTGCCGTGGTGATCGCCCGACGCGGTGTGCTCGGCTCGCTCATCGTGAGTCTGAGCACCGGCATGCTGCTGATCGCGCGGGCGAGCCGGGTCCGCGTGTTCCTCGACACACGCGATGCGGGGGCGTGGATCGCCGGCGGCGGTCGCTGCGAGGCCGCGCGGATCGTCGGTGCGGTCGAGCGGCTCGCGCGGCCAGGTCGCTGACCGCCCGTCGTGCGCGAGCATGGCGGCGCGTCGCTGGGGTAGATTCGAGTCCGTCGATGTCCTTGTGGTTCGCGGCCGTGCTCGGGCTGGCGCCCGCAGCTTCGGTGTCCTCGGACGCCGAGGCGGGCGCGATGGTGCTGCAGTGGGACGCACCGGCGACGTGTCCCGACGCGAGCGCGGTCCTGGCCGATGCGGTGGCGTTGCTGCGGGATCCGTCGCCGCAGCGACCGCTGCGCGCGCGCGGTGAGGTGAGCCGCCTCGACGGTGGTTTCGCGGTCGCGCTGTCGATCACGACCGACGGCAGCGAGGGCTCGCGACGCATGGAGGCCGCTGGCTGCGACGAGCTCGCGCGCATGGTCGCGCTCGTGCTCGCGCTGGCGATCGATCCCCGCGCCGCGGAGGCCGAGGTCGAGACCGATCCCGCACCGGACCCCGGGCCAACGCCGCAGCCCGAGCCCGACCCCGTCCCGGTGCCTGCGCTCGAGCCCGCGGCCGAGCCGAGCGCAGCGCCGGAGCCAGGCCGCGATCCCACGCCGACGTCGTTTGTCGCCCCGCGGCGGCGACCGCTGCGTGCACTCGTGATCCAGCTCGGCGCCGGTCCGGGCTTCTTCGCGCTGCCGGCGGCCAGCGCGTTGCTCACGTTCGGCCTCGCGTACGTGCAGCCGTGGGTGCGCGCCGAGTTTGCGCTGCAGTACTGGACGCCGACGACCACGCAGTCGCCCGTGAACGCGTTGGTCGGCGGACGATTCCAGCTGTTCGTCGCGTCGCTGCGTGGCTGTTTCGCGCCGAGCTTCGGCCGCGTGGAGCTGCCGGTCTGCGCAGTCGTCGATGCGGGCGCGCTGTTCGGTCGAGGCACTGGGCCGCTGCAACCACCCGGCACCGCGGCGGCCCCTTGGGTGGGGTTCGGTGGGGGTCCGGCGGTGATCGTGCGGCTCGGACCCGCGCGGCGTTGGGGGCTGTGGGCGCGGGTCGAGGGTGTGGGCGTGCCGCTGCGGCCCACCTTCGAGACGACGCCGTCCGGGAGGCTGTGGCGCGCCCCCGCGGGGGCGCTGCGGGCCGCCGCCGGGGTCGAGCTGCGGTTCGGAGTCGGTGCGCGAGAAACTCCGGGCCGGCCATGACGGATGCGCCGCCGGGCGGACTACGAGCAGCGATGGGGGCGACCGCGTCCGCGGATCCGCGACACCGAGGCCAGTCCGATGCGAAGCCGACGATCGCCGAGATCTACGAGCGCCACGCCGAGTTCGTGTGGCGCGTCGTGCGTCGTCACGGCATCCCCGACGCCGAGGCCCAGGACGTGATGCACGAGGTCTTCCTGATCGCGCAGCGTCGGCTGCCGCAGTACGACGGCCGCGCGTCGATCACCACGTGGCTGTTCCACATCGCACGCGGGGTCTCGAGCAACCTGCGTCGCGGTCGCGCGCGGGAGCAGGCGCGCCTGCGCGTGGTTGCCGAGCAGCCCGCGGCGCCGGCGATCGATGCCGACCCCGAACACGGGGCCTCACGGAGCGAGGCGCTCGCGTTCATGCGCGGGTTCTTGGCCGAGCTCGACGACGGTAGGCGCGACGTGTTCGAGCTGGTCGAACTCGAGGGCGCAGCGATGCCCGAGGTCGCCGAGAGCCTCGGCATCAATCTCAACACCGCCTACTCGCGCCTGCGACTGGCGCGGCAGGCCTTCTCGCTGGCGGTCGCGCGCTGGCAAGGGCGGGGGACGCCGTGACCGACGACGAGCTCGACGATGCCTCGCGCGCGGTGCTCGAGATTTGCCGTGACGGCGATCGGCTCCCCGATGCGGTGCGGCACGCGGTGTGGCAGCGACTCGAGCACGGCCTCGCGCCGCCGCCGGTGGTCAGATCGTCGCGGTGGATCTGGATCGGCGTCGCCGCGGCCGCGGCGGCCGTACTCGCGGTCGCGCTGGGGCGCACGTCGGTGTCGCGGGAGCAGCCCGCGGCGCGCGAGCTGGCGCCGCTGCAGCGTGGGCCTGGCATGTCACCGCAGACCGTCGAATCGAACACCCCGCCGGCGCGTGCGCCCGAGCCGGCGACGTTGCCCGAGATCGTTGCCACGCCTGCCACGGGCGATGCGGCCGTGCCGCCAGCGGAGCACGTCGATGCGGACCGTGCTGGTGCGGCCGCGCGATCCGGGCGGGCTGCGGGCGCCGAGCCGCCCGCCGCCCCTCGCGAGCCGGGCGCCAGCGAGCTCGAGCTGGTCCGCGCCGCGACCGCGGCGACGCGGCAGGGCGATGCAGCGCGTGCGCTCGCGCTGCTCGCCGAGGCACAGCGCCGCTTCGGCGACGGTGCGCTGCTGCCCGAGCGGGCCGCCGCGCGCGTGCTGGCGCTGTGCGCCGATGCCCAGCGTTCGCAGGCGCGCCGCGAGGCCGACGCATTCGTCGCGCGCTGGCCCGACTCGCCGCTGGTCGCCCGCGTCCGCCGCGTGTGCACCGACGACGTGACGGACGGACCTACGGGCGGACTATGAGCGTTCGAGGAGTGTGGTGATGACGATGCGTTCGATTGGATTGGTGGCGACGGTGATGATGACGGCCGCGGCGTGCGATCTGCCGCCAAAGAACCTCGGCAACGAGACCGAGGGCAGCGGCTCGGACACCGCGGGTGGCTCGGGCGGCGGCACGGATACTGGGGGTGGTTCGGGCGGCGGCGGCAACGAGTGCCAGCCCGGCGACAGCAAGATGGTCGATTGCAACACCTGCGGCTGCCTCGACGGCTACTGGGCGTGCACCGAGATCGGCTGCGACGGTGGCGATGGCGGCCCCGCAGAGTGCGAAGACGGCGCGACGCAGGTCGACGAGTGCAACACCTGCGAGTGCTACGAGGGTCACTGGGGCTGCACCAAGATCGACTGCGTCGATCCAGTGCTCGAGGTGTGCGAGGGCCCGAAGGATCCGCTGTTCGTGCAAGGCGCCATGATCGTCGACGATACCCTCGAGGTCGCGGTGAGCTACGGTGGTGGTTGTGAGCCGCACGTGCTCGGTGGCTGTTGGAGCGGCCTCTTCGCAGAGTCGGATCCCGTGCAGATCTGGGCCTTCGTGTCGCACGAATCCAACGACGACCCCTGCGAGGCGGAGCTGAGCGACACCGTCACCCTGGATCTGTCGTCGGTGCGTGCCGCGTACGAGAGCGGCTACCAGACCACCACCGGCGAGATCGTGATCCACCTCGATGGGTGGGCCGACGCGCTGGTCTACAGCTGGTGAGCGAGGGCGTGCGCGGCCCACGGCCCGCCGCCGGCGCGGCCGTGCGCGCGCGGCCGCTCGGCTGCTATCGTGGGGCCGGTGGTCGATGCGACCGATGACGATGCAGCCCTGCTGCTGGCCTGGCGCGGCGGCGACGCGCGGGCCGGCAGCGCGCTGGTGCGGCGCCGGATGCCGGAGATCATCCGCTTCTTCCGCAACAAGGTCACGGCGGAGTCGGACATCGCCGACCTCGTGAACCAGACCTTCCTCGGCTGCGTCGGCAGTCGCGACGAGTTCCGCCACGAGACCAGCGTCCGGCGCTTCATCTACCAGATCGCCAACAACGTCCTGTTCGCGTACATCCGCAAGCGGGCCAAGCGCGAGCGCGAGGGCCTCGACTTCGCGGTCGTGTGCGTGCACGAGCTCGCACCGCAGTCGGCGAGCTCGATCATCTCGGCACGCCGCGAGACGCAGGCGCTGGTCGAGGCCCTGCGCGAGATCCCGATCGAGGACCAGGTGGTGCTCGAGCTGATGTACTTCGAGGGCCACAGCGGCGCGCAGATCGGTGAGCTGCTGGCGCTGCCGGAGGGCACCGTGCGCGGTCGGGTCCGTCGCGGCCTCGCGCGGCTGCGCGAGCGCGTGCACGCGCGCCTCGTCGGGCCGGGTGACGCCTCCCCGCCGAGCGAGGATGACCTGCTCGCATGGGCCGAGCAGGTGCGCCAGCAGATCGCGGGCAGCGGCGGCAACGACGAGTCGCCGGGATGACCACCGGCGGTCCCGGCAAGCCGCTGCTCGCCGACAGCTTCGCCGACGCGGTGATCGCCGCGCAGGTCCACGCCGCGCTGTTCGGGGCCGACGCTCCCCCGACGACCCTCGGTCGATTCCGCGTGGTGCGTGCGCTGGGCTCGGGCGCGATGGGCACGGTGTGGCTGGCCCACGACGACGAGCTCGATCGCGCGGTCGCGGTGAAGCTGTTGCGCACGCCGTTGGCCGGTGATCCCGAGCTGCAGGCGCGGCTGCTCGGGGAGGCGCGCGCGTTGGCGAAGCTGGCCCATCCCAACGTCGTGGTCGTGCACGAGGTCGGCACCGCCCACGGCGGTGGCTTCGTCGCGATGGAGTACATCGAAGGTGAGAGCCTCGCGCAGTGGCAGGCCGAGTGCGCCCGCTCGCCCGACGAGATCGTCGCGATGTACCTGCAGGTCGGCGCCGGGTTGGCCGCGGCCCACGAGGTCGGCGTGGTGCACCGCGACTTCAAGCCCGACAACGTGCTGGTGGGTCGCGACGGACGACCGCGGGTGGTCGACTTCGGGCTCGCGCGGCCCAGTGGCGCCCGCGAGGGCGCCGATCCGCTGTCGCTGATGCAGACCCACGCCGGCGCGCTGCTGGGCACGCCCGCGTACATGGCACCCGAGCAGCTCGCGGGCGCGACCGCCGACGCGCGCTCGGATCAGTTCTCGTTCGCGGTCGCGTTGTACGAGGCCATCGTCGGTCAGCGACCATTCGTGGGTGACGACCTCGCGTCGTTGCGCACCGCGATGGCCCGCGACGGCGTGCCGGCGTGGTCGCCGAAGCTGCCCCGCGCGCTGCGGATCGTGCTCGGGCGCGCGCTGGCGATCGCGCCGGCACAACGCTGGCCCGACATGCGGTCGCTGTTGACCGCGCTGGCGGCAACGCGCCGCCGGCGATGGCGACTCGCGGTGCCGCTGTCGCTGGCCGCGGTCGCGGGGGCGTGGGCGCTCGGCCGCGATGATCGCTGCCGCGACGCCGGATCGGCGGAGCGCGACGCGTGGGGCGAGTCGCGGCGCGCGGCGCTGCACGACTCGTTCGAGCGCTCGTCGATGCCGTTCGCGACCACCGCCTGGGCCACGACCGCGGCGGGTCTCGACGCCGCGTCGGCGCGCATGGTCGACGCCGCCAGGGCCGCGTGCGTCGCCACCGGTGTGCGCGACGACGCCGACTTCGCACCGGCGAGCGCGTCGTGCCTGCGTCAGAGTCGCGACGAGGTGGAGCGCGTGCTCGCGGGCATGGCGAGCGGGTCCCCGGGGGCGATCGCGGCCGCGCCCCACCGGGTGCTGAGCCTCTCCGATGCAACCGCGTGTGCCGACCCGCGTCGCGCCAAGCTGGTCGCGCTGCTCGATCCCGACGACGCGAGCAGCCTGGCGGCGGCGGCCGATGCACTCGCGGCCGCGCGCTTGGTGCACGCGGAGCTGGTGTTCGCGGCATCTGACGACTTCTCGGCGCGGCTCGAGGGCGCGCTCGTCGACGCACGCCAGGCCGCAGCGGGGGCGGAGCGCCTCGGCGCGTGGGCGACCGCGAGCGGGGCCCGTGTGCTCGAGGCCAAGCTGCTGCAGCGCCAAGGCGACATGCTCGCGGCCGAGCGCGCGGCCGCCCGCGCCGTCGAACACGCGACGGTGATCGACGATCCATCGCTGCGCGCGCATGCGACGATCCAACTGATCTACGCCATCGCCAGCGATTCCACCCGCGCCTCGGAGGCCCGCGCGCTCGCGGAGCAGGCTGCCGCGTTGCTGGCCGCGATGGGTGATCCGCCGCTGCTGCGCGGACAGCTCGAGAACGACCTCGGCCTGCTCATCGCACGCGGGGGTGGTGACGATCGCGAGGCCGCGGTCACCCACCACCGCAACGCCATCGCGGCGTTCGAGCAGAGCCTCGGCGCGGCGCATCCCGACACCCTGGCCGCACGCATCAACCTCGCGAGTGCGCTCGGCCGACTCGATCGCGCGCGCGAGGCCCTGACGGAGCTCGAGCCCGCGGTGCCGCAGGCGCTGGCGGTGTGGGGCGAGCACCACCCGAGCACCGCGCGGCTGTTCGGGGTGATTGGCAATGCGTGGCTGCGCGAGGGCGACCTCGAGCAGGCCGGGACTTGGCTGCGCCGTGCGCTCGCCAGTGCGCGGGGTGGTGCGGCCGACGACCTCGAGGTCGCCAACGCGCTCTACAACCTGGCGGCCGTGCTGCGCCGGTCGATGCTGACCACCCCCGCCGACGCCCGCGAGGCGGTCGCGCTGCTGGAGGACGCGATCGCGATCCGCGAGCGCATCGAGGGCGCCGCATCGTCGAACCTCGCGGCCTACCTGGTCGCGCTCGGCGAGTCGCAGCTGGCCGCGGGGCAGCCGGTCGCGGCCGAGCAGGTGCTGCGCCGCGCGCTGCGGGGCTGGGAGCGCGAGGGCGCGGCGGCGGCCGACTTCGCACGGGTGCGACTGATGCTCGCCGAGGCGCTGGTCGGCCGCGACGACGCCGAGGCCCGCGTGCTCGCCCGCGACGCGCGGGCCGACTTCGCCGCGCTCGGCCGCACGAGCGCGGTCGAGCGCTGCGACGCGCTGATCGCCTCGCTGCGGGGGTTGTGACCGCGCATGCGAGGGCCCGACGCGGGCGGTTGCGCCGTTGGTGTGCGGCGGGTTCGCACGGCAACCCGCTGCGGGCCCCGACGCTCGGCTTCAGTCCACCACGAACACGTCGACGCGCAATCCCACGGGTAGCTCGCTGCCCGGATCGAGCTCGATCATCGCATCGAGGACCTTTCGATCCTGGCGTTCCTGCGGGCGCTCGGTGGTGACCGTCTTGCCGCCGACCCGACGCCCGACCCGCGTGACCCGCCCGCCGTAGCGCTGGCCCGGGTACGCATCGGCGACGACCTCGACCCGATCGCCCTCGTGGATCCGCGCGACATCGACTTCGTCGACCTCCGCGCGCACCATGCGATGCGAGAGATCGCCGACCACGAAGAGCACCGTGGGCGGCTGCGTGCCGACGGTCTCGCCTTGGCGACGGAACCGGCGCAGCACCGTGCCCGCCACCGGCGAGCGCACGTACGACTTCTCGATGGCGGCGTCGATGGCCTCGAGCCGCGCCTCGGCGACGGCGATCTGCGCGTCCGCGATCTTCACGTCGTCGGAGCGCGTCGCCGCCTGCAGCAGGGCGAGCTGCTTGCTGGCCTCGGACGACTGCGCGGTCGCGGACTCGACCCGCTCGAGGGCACGATCGAGCTCCGCCGCCGTGAGCACGCCGGTCTGCGCGAGCGGCTCGATGCGCGCGTGCTCCTTGCGAGCGAGGGCGAGCGAGGCCTCGGCCGCGGCGACCCGGGCCTTCGCCGCCTGGCGCTCCTGCGAGCGGGCCCCGTTGACGAGCCGCGCCCGCTCGGCCTTGCGCAGCTCGATCGTCGCGAGCGCCGCGGTGCGCTCGGCCTCGAGATCCGAGCGATCGATCTCGGCGAGTACCGCTCCAGCCTCGACGACGTCGTTCTCGTCGACGTGCACCGCGACCAGCAGGCCAGGCATGCGGGCTCCGATCTCGCGCTCCTCGCCGGCCGGCTCGACGCGTCCCGGGGCGGCGAGGCCCAGCGGCGCCGCAGCGACCACTGGCGCTGCGGGCTCGTCCTGCGCGCGCAGGTTCAGGCTCGCGCCACCTGCAACCGCCGCGGCCACGGCCGCCATGCCCACCCATCGTGACGTCTTCATGCGTGTGCTCCCTGGGCGTCGGCCCCGTGCGCGACGGCGTGATGCGTGCCGGGCACGACCACGCCGTCTTCCATCTCGACGATGCGATCCCCCGCGCCGAGGATGCGGCTGTCGTGGGTGACGATGACCACGGCGCGACCCTGATCGGCCAGGCGTCGGAACAGCCCGACCACCTTTGCGCCGCTGTGCGAGTCGAGCGCGGCGGTGGGCTCGTCGGCGAGCACCACGGCCGGGTCGGCCGCGAGGGCGCGGGCGATCGCCACGCGCTGTTTCTGGCCGCCCGACATCTGCGCGGGAAAGCTCTCGGCCTTCTCGGCGAGGCCGACCTCGGCGAGCAGCTCCCGCGATCGCCTTCGTGCGTTCGCGCCGCGGATGCCGATGAGGTCGAGCGCGACCTCGACGTTCTCGGCGGCGGTCAGCGTGGGGAACAGGTTGTACGCCTGGAACACGAAGCCGAAGTTGGCCAGCCGCACCCGACCGAGCGCCTCGAGGTCGAGGCCGTCGAGCGACTGCCCGCCCAGGGTCAGCGTGCCCGAGGTCGGGCGCAGCAGGCCGCCGATGACCTGCAGCAGCGTGGTCTTGCCCGAGCCCGACGGGCCGAGCAGCAGCACGACCTCGCCGCGCTGGATCTCGAACGAGACCCCGCGCAGGGCCTCGAACGCCGTCGGTCCGCTGCCGTAGACGTGGCGGATGTCGGTTGCGCGCAGGATCGATGTCATCGGAACACCCCCACCGGGTCGATCGCCATCACCTTGCGGATCGACAGCACTGCCGCGCCGATGCACATCACCAGCGTCAACGCGCCCAGGCCGAGCGCGAGCGACACCGGCAGCACCGGCGCCGCACTGGCCTCGCGTGACGCGAACACGAGACCGATGACGATCACGATGCCCGCCGCGTAGCCGATCACCGCGCCGATGCCCGCCTGCGCGACGATGATGCGGTACAGGTACGAGTTGGGCGCGCCCATCGCCTTCAGGGTCGCGTACTCGGGCAGGCGATCGATCGTCGAGGCGTAGAGCGTCTGCGCGACGATCACGATGCCGACGACCAGGCCCAGCAGCGCCGAGATGATGAGCGAGAAGCCGGCCCCGGTCGTGAACAGCCAGTACGATGACGACGACTCGGCGAACGCCGCGCTCTGATAGACCTCGACCTCGGGGATGCGCGCCTCGATCTCGGACTCGACGGCCGCCGCGTCGGCACCGGGCGCCAGCGCGAGCAGCACGTAGCCCACCGTCGTGCCGGGCAGCCCGACAAACTCGCGGGCGTTGGGCAGCGACGTGAACACGTAGGGCGACTGCGTGAAGGTGCGGATGCCCCGGGTGAAGCCGACGACGCGCGCGCGACGGCCGTTGATCTCGACGGTGTCGCCCACCGCCGAGACCCCGAGCTTGCCGGCGTAGAGTCGGTCGACGATGACGCCGTCGGGGCGCCGCAGGTCGTCGATCGATCCGACCTCGAGGTTCCACGGTCCGCCGAGCACGTCACCGAGCTGGTGACCCACGAGCTGGATCGACTCGGTGCCCCCGTCGGGCTTCTTCCAGCGGGCGAAGTTGACGAGGTAGGGTTCGGCCTTCGCCACGCCAGCGACCGCGAGCGCCTGGTAGCGCCGGCGCTCGTCGAGCGGTCCGCCGAGATCCACGTCGAGCGTGCCCTTGGGCACCATCCACAGGTCGGCCCGCGCGTTGTCGACCAGCCCGGTGGTCGTGCGCGTGAAGCCGACCAGCAGACCCGACTGCATCCCCATCAGCACCACCGAGAACACGATGCCGACGAGCGTCACCACCAGCCGCACGCGATCGTGCGCGAGGTTCCGCCACGCGAGCTTCGTGGTCATCGACCACGTCCACGGCGACGCGCGCGAGGCCGGGGCGGCGGGGGCACTCTCGAGGGCGGTGGCGGGCATGGCGAGTCGGAACCGCTCGGTTACCAGTGTTCAGTGAACGCCGTTAACATAGCCGATGTTACCCGTGCCGCAGGGCCGATTTCGTGGCATGAACAGGGGGATGGCGGCGAAGCGGCCCGTGACCCGGCAGCGCAAGAAGGCCGCGCCCAAGAGCGTGCGGAAGCGCCGGGGTGAGGGGGCCGACCGCAAGGACGAGATCATCGCGGCCGCGACCAGTCTGCTGGTGTCCGACGGCTACGAGGGCGTCTCGATGCGCAAGGTCGCGGCGGCCGTGGGCATCTCGTCGACCGCGCTCTACCTCTACTTCCAGGAGAAGGACGAGCTGCTCGACACGGTCTGCCATCAGGTGTTCTCGCAGATCGCTCCGGCGCTCGACGCCCTGTTGGCCCGCGACGACGCGCCCATCGATCTCCTGCGCGAGGGGCTGCGTGCGTACCTGCGCTTCGGGCTGGCCAACCCCGATCACTACCGCGTCGTCTTCTTGACCCGGCGGCCGCGCGACGACTGGGATCACCGAGCGCCGCTGCAGCACATCGATCGCTGGGGGCGGCCGCGCATCAACACGTTCATGTACCTGGTCGAGGGCCTGCGTCGGTGCCAGGAGGCCGGTCAGGTGCGTCAGGGCGATCTCGTGACGATGGCCGAGACCGTGCTCGCGGCCCAGCACGGGCTGCTCGCGCTGCTGATCCTGTCGCCGCAGCAGAAGTGGTCGGATCCCGAGGTGCTGATCGAGGAAAACGTCGGTCTGATCCTCCGCGGGCTGGCGCCCTGAGCCAGCGGGTGTTGATCGCGGCGTTCGTTCGCGCGCGCGGGGCCGGTCGGGGCGCCGCAGCGAGGGCACTTTGGGGGGCCGTGGGCGGGAGCTCGACGTTCCCATGAACCGATCGACGCGCCGCGGGTCTTCACCTCCCGAGGTTCACCGTGCCGCGACGCATCACGACCATCCCGTTCCCGTACCTGCTCGCCGTGGCGTGCGCCTCGGATCCCGCCGGCGACTCGGCCATGAGCGACTCGGCCGTCACGGTCTCGACCACCGGCGGTGCCTCGGACAGCGCGTCGAGCACAGCGTCCACCGCGGACGGCTCCGGCACCCTCGACGACTCCGCCTCCGATCCGACCACGGCCACGAGCGACGACACCACCACCGGTGACGCGCCGGATGAGTGCTCGCCGCCACCGGCCGAACCTCCGTGCGAGGCGAGCGGCGACGGCCGCTGCTTCTACATCGATCCCGTCGCGGGCGACGACACTGGCGACGGCTCGGCGGCGTCACCGTGGCGCAGCTTCGTCAACCTCAACAGCAGCATCTACTACGGCGTCTATCCCCCGCCGGCGCAGTGGACTGCGCTCGCGCCGGGGGACGTCGTCTACGTGCGCGACGGCACCCTCACCGACGTGTTCCACCCGGGTGACGACTCGGGCCCCGAGGGCGGCGGCAGCTACGTGCTGTACCTGCGCGGCGTCCACGGCGAGGGCGCACCGATCACGATCAAACGCTATCCCAGCGAGCGGCCGATCCTCGCACCCGAGGGCGACGCGCTCGGGGTGCTCGTCGCACAATCCAGCGACATCGTGATCGAAGGTCTCGAGGTGCGCGAGGCCCATGGACGCGGCATTCGCATCGAGGAGGCCGAGCGCGTCGACATCGGGAGCGTGCTCGTCTACGACACCGATGGCGTCGCAGCCGACAACGTCGCGGGGCTCGAGATCCTGGGCAGCGGCGACGTCGTCGTCCACGACAGCGTGTTCGCCGACAACTACGACCGTACCGCCGCCGCCGCCGGCACCCAGACCGAGAACAGCGGCAACTTGGTGCTGTTCTCGAACGACGGCGCGGTCGAGCTCCGCCACTGCGCCTTCTACCAGAGCGAGGGCCCCGACTCGCAGTCCTCGGGGTTCGGGGTGAAGTACAAGCACGCGAGCCCCTCACCCGCGGGCACCTTCGAGGTCCACGACTGCTACTTCGAGGGCAACGTGTTCGGCGTCGGCATCGGCACGGCGCACGCGCACGTGCACCACAACGTCGTGGTCGACAGCGCGGTCGGGATCTCGAGCATCGACTTCGGCGGTCCCACGCACCAGTGGGATCAGTGGATCGAGGCCAATACGTTGATCACCACGGTGGGGATCTACGTGTCGCCGACGCTCGATTGGCAAGGCGAGGGCTGGGCCGATCTCACCGACAATGCGATCGAGCGCAACCTCGTCGTCGACACCAGCAGCGATCACAGCGGCGAGCGGCGCACCGTGCTCTTCAATCCTTACATGAGTGATGCGCTGCACGACGCCTACGCGGTTGGTGTCACGCTGGCGGCGAACTGCTATCACGCCGAGTCTGGCGCCGCGTCGTTCGGCTTCGCGGAGGCCGAGAACTACGGCGCGGCGGGGGGCGCATTCGACCTGGCTGGGTGGCGCGCGACCTACGGCTTCGATCTCGACGCCGTCGAAGCCGATCCGGATCTCGCGGGCTTGGTCCCCTCCGCCCAGGGTCCATGCCAGGCCATGGGCGCGATCGTGGGCGGCCACATGCCGGCCGTGGACCTCGCGGATCCGCTGGCGTGCGGCGATGCGGCGTCCCTGCGACGGTGGGAGTGAGGCCAAGGCGCGATCGAACGCGCCCTGTGAACCGCAGTCGCGCCGGGGCATCCCATCGTCTGCAGCCCAACAGACACCATGAGCACCGACTCGAAGAAGCGTTCCATCCATGTGTTCACCGCGATGCCGTCGAACGACAACGACCAGACTCGCGCGTGGATCCCCGACGGCGGCGCGCTGGTGCTGAAGGACCACCAAGGCGGCTACTTCACCAACGCCTACCTGGGTGCGGTGGACATGGACGACAGCAACATCCAGGCCGGCCAGGGCCAAGGACACATCTCGTTCACCATCGAGGACGGCGGCGACGAGGCCGGCAAGATGCTGATCGACGAGTGGCGACAGGGGCGCATGGAAGTCATCGTGGTCTACCGCGAGTGGAAGCTCGAGGGCGGCACCGGCGTGTGGGAGAACAAGAAGGTCGTGACGGTGTGGGGCTACCTCGACGGCTCACGCCTCGCGCGCGGCACGTCGACGATCTCCCTCGAGGCCCACGTGTTTCGCAGCACCAGCGTCAACGATGCGCTCGGCACCCGCGACTACAGCGTCGACTGCATCACCGGCAGCACGACCATCAAGGGCGGCTCGCTCGGCGTCCGCACGCCGATTCACCTGCCGCCGCCCGGCGTGCCCGAGGCGTCGAACTGGGATCCACCGCTGTCGTGAGCGGCTCGAGCGGCGCGGCCCCCCGCCCGCGTGGGGCGGCATGCGGGCGCCATCACATCTCGAGGTCCGCGAGCGAGCGCGGCGCGAGCTCGAAGTCGTCGTCGGTGAAGCGCAGCACGCCGGTGATCGCGGCGTAGGTGGCCCCGGCCGCCGGCGAGGGTGCCTGCGCGCCGAGGAACAGATCGTCGACCCGCAGCGCGCCGGTGAGGGCGAACTCGCCGGGGCATACGCCGTCGTCGCGGACGGTGGGCGTCGCGATGCGCACGAGCGTGCTCTCCCACGGCGCAGGCCCCGAGCTCGGTGCCGCGAGCTCGTCCGCGGCGAGCGTGGTCGCGTCGGGGATCGGTGCGTCACCATCGTCGACGACCTCGCCCAGCACCTCGTCGACGACGATCTGCGTCGAGCTGAGATCGATTGCGACGCGGCCGACGACGCGCACGCGCATGCCCGGGTCGACCGCCGGCACCGAGGCCGGTACGTGCACGGAGATGCCGGAGTACTCGCCGCCGTCCACCGCTTGTACGAACAAGAGGCTGCCAGTGCCCACTGCGACCACCGGAGCGATCACGACCACGTCGGTGATCTCGATCAGCGTGCCGGGCCCGAACTCACCGCCGCGCACCGCGAACACGGTCGCGCCGATGGGGATGTCGTCACCCAGTCCGCCGCCGCTGTCCTCGGCGCTGCCGCCGGTGTCGCTGGTCATGCTGTAGCCGTTGCTACCGTCGTCGCAGCCCGGCGGCACACCGTCGTCGGCGGCACCCGCGGTGTCGCCGGCACTGATGCCCGACGCGTCGTCCGCGACCCCACCACCGCTGCTGCTCGCCTCTGCGCCACCGGACGACGAGCCCGGCAGCGCGTCCGCCGACTCGGCGCCGACACAAGCGCCGACCGAAGCGACCACAGGAGCACAGTGCAGCACCAGCGCGCCCAGCCTCCATCGCCGGCCCCCGCGGCCTCGGCCACTCCACCCGTCCATACCCACCATGCAAGCCAGCGTAGCAGCGGAGCCCGCGGGCTCGCAACGAGGCGAGGGGCGCGCGATCGCCCGGTCGTGGCCCGAGATTTTTTTCTCCCTCGCCAGCGATCGACGGCCCCGAGGTCGACACTCGTACGGTCGAAGGCGCCCACCTGTCGGGGCGCGGAGGCGAAGTTGGATGCGTAGAGTGTGCATGGTTGGCTTGTGCGTGGGTTCGATGGCGGTGGCGTGCGATGTCGAGAAGGACGACGGCAATGACGTGGTGTCGAACCAGGCCTCGGCGAGCCAGGGCGACACCGACGACGATGGCGACACCGACGGCGACACCGACGACGACACCGATGGCGACACCGACGACGACGCAAGTTCGTCGACCGGCAACGAGGCGCCACCGGTCTGCGACGCGGCCGGCGTGTCGCGGACGTGCGCCAGCGACGAGGTCCCCGAGGGCATGCAGTACTGCGATGGCGAGCAGTGGGGTCCGTGTCTGACGCCGGCGTGCAACCCGGGCGACATCTCGGAGTGCCCGGGCAGCGGGGAGCTCGCGCACTGCGAGCTGGTCGAGGGCGCGCCGACGTGGACCTGCGAAGACCCCATGGGCTGCGTCTGCGCCGGCAACGGCGGCGGCGAAGAAGGCACCCCGCTGGTGTTCTCCTTCGATCGCAGCGAACCCGAATACGCCACCGGCACCGCCGCGTTCGACCTCGACGTGAAGGGCGCGTGCCTCGGCACCGACTGGCCCACCGCCACCACGCCGTGGCTCGCGCTCGATCGCGACGGCGACGGCCTCATCGGCGATGGTCGCGAGCTCTTCGGCTCGGGTACGCGGCTGGCCAGTGGCGCCCGCGCGAGTCAGGGCTTCATGGCGCTCGCCGAGCTCGACGACGATCATGACGGACGCATCACGCCCGCGGACGCCGCGTTCGATCGTCTGGTGCTGTGGAGCGATGTCGACGGTGATCGGCGCGGTGTCGCCGGCGAGCAGCTGCCGCTGTCGGCCTTCGGTGTGCTCGACATCGAGCTGGGCTACCAGGTCGAGCAGCGCTGCGACGATCGGGGCAACTGCGGCGTCGAGCGGGCGTCGTTCACCTTCGTCGGACGCGGCGGCGCGATCGAGCACGGTGCGGTGATCGACGTCCACCTCGCCTGCCAGTAGTGCGGGTCTCCCGAGACCAGCCTCGGGCGTGCGCGCCGGTACGTCGGCGCGAACGATCCAACGGCCCACGCTCGCGACCACGGTCGCGGGCGCGGGCCGAACGTCGTCAGGTCGCGCGCGCGTCCGCGTCGCGCGGGCTCCGCTACGCTAGCGCGGGCATGGCCACGCCCGAGACGTTTCGCGGTTCGCTCGATCTCTCCACGCTCGAACGCCCGGCCATCGACCTCTCCTTGGCGCGCCGCGGGGAGCTGCGTCTCGAGCTGCTGCGCGACGTCGACGACCCCGAGGAAGTGCCGGCGTCGCAACCCTCGCTCAGCCACGACGGCTTGGCGTGGATCGCAGGTCGAAGCCTCGCGGCGGCTGTTGCGGGTGCCTCGCGCGCAGCGGTGATCCAGGACGCCCGCGCGCAGGCGATCGCGACCGAGTCGACCGTGCGTCGCCTCGTGCAGACTCCGCTGTCGCAGCGTCAGCTCGACGCCATCGTGGCCCACGCGCAGCGCATCGGCATCGACGCGTTCCGACACTCGCCGCTGTTGGTCGACCTCGATGCCGGCGTGCTGGATCGTGTGGCTGCCTACCTGGCGGCCGACGAGCTCGCGATCTTCGAGGGCGGAGACTACGGCGACGTGCCCGACGACCCCGAGATCGACTTCGATCGCGAGATTCCGCTGGCACGCGTCGGTGACGTCGAGACCGTGCTCGATCCCGACGCGGTCGTGCGCGGGGGCCCGCCGGCCTTCGCTTCGCAGGGCCGGCGTATTCCTCGATGGGATCGCGTGCGCATCGACGAGCGCTCGGCCGACGACGCCCACGTGCGGGTCTCGACGCCCGCCGGCGCGACGATCGGCTGGACCCTGCGGACCAACCTGGGCGGCTACTTCAAGGACGACCCCAAGCTCGCTGCGGTCGCGCTGGCGCCTCCGCAGCCGCTCGCGATCGACGACGCGTGGCCCAGCGGCAAGGCTGCGATCGCGCGCGCGTTCAATCGCTTGGGCGGTCTCATGTATGCCATCCACGAGCAGACCGGCATCCCCATCCCCGCGGTGCTCGCAGTGTGGAAGGTCGAGAGCGGTGGCGCCGCGCACACGTCGGGCAAGGCCATCATCCGCTTCGAGAACCACCTCCTCTACAACCGCTGGGGGCGCGAACACGTCGCCGCCTACGACGCGAGCTTCCAGCACGGTGGCCACGCCGGCGTCGGCGGCTCGTCGTGGAAGAACCATCGCTTCCGCGCCGATCCGAGCGCGGCGTGGCAGACCTTCCACGGCGAGCAGAGTCGCGAGTACGAGGTACTGGCCTTCGCGCGGCAGCTCGTGGGCGACGCCGACGCGCTGTCGTGCATCAGCATCGGCGGGCCGCAGATCTTGATCAGCAACCGCAGGCTCATCGGCTACGAGAGCGAGCGAGCGATGTACGACGCGTTCCAGGCCGACGAGCGCGCCCACGTGCTCGGCTTCTTCGACTACTGTCAGTACGCCACCGGGTACATCCACCGGCGCCGCGAGCTGTTGCGGGATCTCCGGGCGCTACGGTGGGTCGAGTTCGCGCGCGGCTACAACGGCGGTGGACAGGCCGAGGCCTACGGGGATGCACTCGCGAGCGCGTACGCGACCGCGGCGAGCCTGCCGCTGCCCCCGCCGTCGGCCCACGCCGCGCCGGCCGAGTCACCTCCGCCGACACCGTTGTCGCCGCTGCTGCTCTCGGCGCGCGTCCGCGCGGTGCGGCTCGGCGCGACGCGACCGTGACAGGTTCGACGCGCTGCCGTTACGCTAGCGCGAGCATGAGACTGCAGCTTGGCGTCCTCCCCCTGTTGGCGATCGGCCTCGGTTGCAAGCACGACCCCGCGGCCGGCGATGGCACCACCGGCGATGACGTCACCACCGCCGCGGCCGACAGCTCGTCGGGCGATGCCACGACCACGACCGGGGTCGCCGACAGCGGCGAGTCGAGCAGCTCCACCGGCGAGCCACTGCCCGAGCCGCTGCCGCCGTTGGACGAAGCATTGCTGACCACCGAGGTGCGACGCGTGCCGGTGCACGCGATCGCCGACATGATGGAGAACGACCCCAAGGATCCCGCCCAGCTCGAGCAGATGATCGTCGATGGCTACGGTGACGAGGACGACGCGCCGGGCGAAGACGTCGTCGACGTCACGATGGACGGCACCGATCCCCCAGCGGCCGGTGCGGCGGCGGCCCGCGTCGCGCGCTTCGTGCATCTGGCGGACACCCAGCTCGCCGACGACGAGTCGCCCACGCGCCTGATCGGCTTCGACAGTCCCGGCGCCACCGCGGGCGCGTTCCGACCACAAGAGGCCTACGCCTGCCACATGGTCAATGCCGCCGCGCGCACCATCAACGCGGTGCACGCGGCCGATCCGCTCGACTTCGTGATCCTCGGGGGCGACAACGCCGACAACGCGCAGACCAACGAGGTGCAGTGGTTCCTGCAGCTGCTCGACGGCGTCGGCGCGGTCGAGTGCGACTCCGGCATCGACGACGATCCCGTGCCCGGCGAGGCCAACGATCCCAAGGATCGCTTCACGCCGGTCGGACTCGACGTGCCGTGGTACTGGGTGATGGGCAACCACGACGTGCTCGTGCAGGGCAATTTCACGATCGCATCGCGGGCCGACGCTGCCATCGGTGATCACGTCAATGCGCTCACGCGCGACTGGTCGATGCCGGGTGGACCGCCCACGATGGGCCCGATCCCCGCCGACGACAACCGTGCGCTGCTCGACGGCGGGGCGTTGCTCGAGCTGGTTCGCGCCAGCGGTGACGGTCACGGCGTCACCGACGACGCAATCGCGGCGGGCAAGGCCAACTACGTGTTCGATGTGCCCGACACCAACGTCCGCTTCATCGCGCTCGACACCGCGGCGCAGACCGGCGGCGCCGAGGGGGTCGTACGGCAGGCCGAGGTCGACGCGTTCCTGCGGCCGGCGCTCGACGCCGCGGTCGACGACGGCAAGTTCGTGTTCGTCGCCAGCCACCATGCTTCGACCTCGCTCGGCGACGGCAGCGGTGTCGGTGGCGCAGTGCAGCCGGATGCGCTCACCACCGACGAGTTCCAGGCCCTGCTCGGCGAGTACGACAACGTCATCGCGCACCTGTGTGGCCACTCGCACGTCCACCGCGTGATCGCGGTGGAGCCGATGGGCGGCCACGCCTATTGGGAGGTCATCACCTCGGCGATCGCCGATCACCCGCACGAGATGCGCGTGCTCGAGCTGCGCAACGAGGACAACGGCTTCATCAGCCTCACCTCGGTCGCGCTCGATCTGGCGTTCGACGGCGATGCACTCGGCACCGAGGGGCGACTGCGTGCGATCACGGATCTCACCTCGGGTTGGCAGCTGACCGGCGAGGGCACGCCCGAGGATCGCAACGTTCGGCTTTGGCTCCCGCTGCCCTGACGCGCGCGGCGGTGTGCTCGCTCGTCCTCGAACATGTTCGTGATCAGTTCGGGCCTTCCCCCGTCCACACTGACATGCGCCTCTTCTCCACCTCCTTGCGAATCATCTGCTTCACATCCCTTGCCCTTGCGATGGGCCTCGGTGCCTGCTCCGCCGACCCGGACGACACCGCCGAGTTCCAGGACCTCGCGGCCGAACTGGCCGACCACGTCGGCGCCGAGGACTACCAGGTCGTGCGGCTCGACGATGAATTCGTGGTCCCCGCGCCGGGCGATGACACCGACGTGCCGCCGAGCGCCTCGCTCCCCGACGAACTCGTCAGTGACGACGAGCCGCTGATGGCCTGCAGGCTGACGGGCTGGATCGGCCACAGCCAGGTCTGCCAGGTGTGCTCGGTCGACTGGATCTGGTGGGGGTGCGTCGAGTCGGTCAGCTGCTTCGACGGCGGCGCGACGACGTACCGCGTGTGCGAGCGCTAGTCCGCTGCCCTAACGCGGCAGCGGCCCGCCGGGCGGCGGCATCGCGCCCGGCGGTGGTGCGCCCGCGGGCGCGACACCGGCGGCGTGCAGCACCGTCGCGGTCGCCTGGCTGGCGAGGTCGGCTCCGCCGGCGAGCTCGCGGCCCAGCGCGCGGCCCATCTCGGCCTCGATCTCGATCACGCGGTTGGCCCCGGCGGCCATCAAGATACGGCCGTGTCGTGGTGAGATCGCGCGGGCGATGATGGTCTGCACGCCCACCTCGCGCAGCGCCGCGACCGTGAGCACGGCGTTCTCGAAGTGCTCGCCGACCGCGACCACCGCAGCGTGGCAGCTGGTGGGATCGATCGAGCGCAGCGCGTTCACGTCGGTCGCGTCGAGCTCGAGCGCATAGGTGACGCGGTTCTTGATCGCGTCGATGTGGTTCATGTCGTTGTCGGCGGCGACGACCTCGCAGCCGTGCTGGGCGAGCGCCTCTGCGACGGCCGCCCCGAAGCGTCCGAGTCCGATCACGAGGATGCGTTTGGCCATGGGTCTTCCTTCATCCGATGGGCAGGCTCTCGCGAGCCAGGCGATAGGGTGGCTTGCTGTGCTCGGCCGAGGCGACCGCCAGCGCGACGGTGAGCGGACCACAGCGGCCGATGAACATGGTCGCGACGATGACGAGCTTGCCGAACGCGGTCAGCGAGCCGGTGATGCCGGTCGAGAGGCCCACGGTCGCGAAGGCCGACACCGACTCGAACAGGAGCTTCATGAAGTCGTGCTCCTCCGTGAAGCTGAGCAGCGTCACGGCCACCAGCACGATCGCGGCCGAGATCGACACCACCGCGGTCGCGCGGCGGAACACCTCGGGGGCGATGGCGCGGTTTCCGAGCACGGGCTCGTGGCCGCGTAGCTCTGCGCGCAGGGTCGCCAGCAGGGTCGCGAAGGTGGTGGTCTTGATGCCACCGGCGGTCGAGCCCGGCGATCCACCGATGAACATCAGCACGCACGTCCACAGCAACGTCGGCATTGCCATCGCGCCGACGTCCACCGTGTTGAAGCCGGCGGTGCGCGTACACACCGAGTGGAACAGCGCCGCGAGGAAGCGCTGCGGCACGCTCAGGTGCACGAAGCCCTTGCGCCACTCGACCGCCAGCGTGATGGCCATGCCGACCAGGATCAAGGCGGCGCTGGTCCACAGCACCACCCGCGTGGCGAGCGACATCAGCGGCACTGCGACCTGATCCGGTCGTCCGCGGGTCAGGCGGTGGGCGACACGAAGCCGCACCAACAGCACCAGCTCGCGCATCACCGGGAAGCCGATGCCACCGAAGATCACCAGCACCATGATCACGCCCTGCACGCCGAAGTCGTCGGCGAACGGCGTCAGGTTGCCGGGAAACAGCGCGAAGCCGGCGTTGCAGAACGCCGAGACCGCGTGGAACACCGCCAGCCACAGCGCCGAGCCCTGCACGCGCGGGTCGCCGTCGAACTGCAGGTACAGCAGCAACGCGCCGACCGCCTCGATCGCCAGGGTGCCGACCACGATGCTCTGTACGGTGGTGCGCAGGTCGGTGAGCGTGCGCGCGTCGAGCATCGCGGCGTAGCGCAGCTGGGTCGCGAGCGCGGTGTCGCGGGCGAACGCAAGCGTGAGCGCTGCCAGGGTCATGATGCCGATGCCGCCGAGCTGGATCGACAGCAGGATCGTGAACTCGCCGAAGAACGTGTACGAGAGCCCGGGGTCGTTCACCGTCAAGCCGGTCACGCACACCGCCGAGGTCACCGTGAAGAGCGAATCGACGAACGAGACGTAGGAGACG
>WBZX01000951.1_pt1 | contig 23572 bp, 22 predicted proteins | sample 5204211 | NCBI WGS metagenome assembly WBZX01 (sample SAMN12344362, study PRJNA552823) | activated sludge metagenome | biome: Activated sludge suspended growth; feature: Nitrification reactor; material: Wastewater; isolation source: activated sludge from nitrification reactor of wastewater... | reverse complement strand
GTGGCTGGAGAAGGACAAGGCCGAATTCGACCAATTCGAGCATTACATCGCCTACATTGGTTCCGGTTCACCGCGCTACTACCTTGGTCTTGACCAACAACTGGGCTCCAGCAACGTCAGCCAACTGGTCATCGTCACACGGGATGTCGAAGCGCGTGAAGCTTTGCGCGGTCGACTGGTAAAACTGTTCGAAAACGGAAGTTTTGCTGCTCGCGGCAATATTGCCCGCATCGAAAGCGGCCCTCCGGTAGGCTACCCGGTGCAATATCGCATCTCTGGCGAAGATTTCGCTACGCTGAGAAATGCTGCCGTCCAGATAGCCACCGTCATGCGACAGATCCCGGAGCTTTCAAACATCAATACCGACTGGAGCGAGTTGTCCAAGTCGGTAGAAATTGAGATCGACCAGGACAAGGCACGCTTACTCGGTGTATCCACCCAGGACATCGCCGCATTGCTCAACATGTCGCTCAACGGCTATACCGTTACCAGCTATCGTGAAGGCGAAAAGAGCATCGACGTGGTGCTGCGTGGCGATCGGGAAGAACGCAGCCACCTCTCGTCGCTCGCTGATCTTTCGGTACCGACACGTGCCGGAAAAAGTGTCCCGCTGAGCCAGATCGGTCGGCTGAAGCCGACGTTCGAACCCGGTTTGATCTGGCGCCGCGACCGACTGCCAACCATCACCGTACGTGGCAATCTGTATAGCAAGACTCAGCCGGCCACAATCGTCGACCGCATCAAACCCGAGATCGCACGCATCCAGTCCGCCCTGCCGGAGGGCTATCGAATTGCCACTGGCGGCTCGGTCGAAGAGTCGTCAAAAGGCTCAGGCTCGGTCATGGCCGGCATCCCGCTTTTTGTACTGGCGGTGATTACCATCCTGATGATTCAACTGCAGAATGTCTCTCGCGTCATCATGGTGTTACTCACGGCACCCCTCGGCCTCATTGGCATTGCGTTGTTCCTGCTGATTTTTCGGCAACCGTTCGGTTTCATGGCATTGCTCGGAACGATTGCGCTGTTCGGCATGATCATGCGCAATTCGGTGATTCTGGTCGATCAGATCGAGCAGGACATGGCAGCCGGCAAGCCACGCTGGGAGGCGATTGTCGAATCGACCGTGCGACGCTTCCGCCCGATCGTCCTGACTGCAGCGGCCGCGGTGCTGGCCATGATTCCACTCTCGAGAAATGATTTTTTCGGCCCCATGGCCGTCGCCATCATGGGTGGCCTGATCGTTGCCACGGCACTGACCCTGCTCTTCCTGCCAGCGCTCTATGCTGCCTGGTACAAGGTCAGGCTGCCGGTTCCGCCTAGCGCTGATTAGCGAGCTCTTTCTGGATAGCCTGAATGTTGCGCTCGTGCTGGCTGACCCGCTCCCGATAGGGCTCCACACGATCACTCGGCACGCCACGGGTCGCTTCCTGTTCGGCCAGATCTTTTTTCGCCTGCTCGAGATTCCGCTGCTCACCTGCCAACTCCTGCTCCAGGATATGCCGTCGATCCCCATCGCGAGTCCGCTGCGTGTCTTCCTGTACCCTGGGGAAGCCTGACGGAGATGGATGAGACGCTGCACTGGCCGGCTTCGCCCGCGGGGGTGCGGGCATCGAATTCTCAGCGCCAGTCGATATAACCTTGCAGTGCTTGTCGATTCTCGAACTGGCGTAGGTGGTACCGCCATTGCCATCGACACATTTATAAATAGTCTGCGCCGAAGCCGATAACGGCAATAAGAAAATCATCAGGGCAAACGGACTACGTGTCATCGTCATCGATCCTTGTAATTTTTTAGTGTACCGGACTTAACGGCTGGATCTGGAAAAAGTGAACAAAAAAAGGGCGGGAAATCCCGCCCTTTTTGTTACATCCTGTAAATGCAGGAGTAGTACATATCCTAGCTCGAATTCCTTGTGCTGCAATGATTATGCATTTTTAAAAACTTAAAAGCTACTCACCAAGCTACTTGTTTGCATGGTACTAGGGGATTTAATCGCATCCACGACCACCGAAGTTAAATCACCGCCGGCAGAGCCGGGAGGGATTACCCAAATGATTTACGCACCGAAACGGTGCTCACGCGCACCAACATGGTGATATTCGATAGGAATATCCGCGACATAAAGAAAGCCCGGATCAACTCCGGGCATTGCTCGCAGCCATCCTCATATTGCGAAACAGATTCAACTATCGAATCGCCGATTCATCAATCAAAGTCGTTTGGCCTTGAAACGCCAGAGCGATCTATGTCTGAGTACGTTCCAGTGCCTTGAGCAATTCTACCGCTATTCGGCGATTGGCCGGTGTAAGCGCTCGGAAATTTTGGCGCAATTGCACCAGATCAACCGCTTGGGTATCGGCTTCGCTATCGCCAAAACCGGGAGGGATTTCGGCTGTTTCGCCACGCCCCTCGGCCAGAGCAAAGATTGACGACACTGGTGTATCTAACGCTGCTGCGATTTGCTCCAGCATTGCCAGCGAAGGCTTGCTGTTATTGTTTTCTATGCGAGACAAATAACCTGTGTTCGTGCCGGCAACATAAGCAACAGCATCGAGTTTCTGCCGTTTGCGTTTTCTGATCGCGTTGATTGCTTGCCCAATGTCCATTAGGCAATTTTCCTCATCATCTGCTCAACCGACTTGCCGGGCAGATAGATTCTATTCAAATGTTACTGTGTGGCAGAATTCTGGCATTTCTGTCATTCAGGCAAACCATGCCCTTCCTCGATTGGGTCAACAAGGCTCAGGCGCAGCGCGCCACCGCTGACGTGCCATATCACCTGCTAGAGTTTCAATCCGCCCACGGTGACGGTGATGCACGTAATTTGCTGATTCAGGGCGACAACCTGTTGGCACTGAAAGCGCTATTGCCCTTCTATCGCGGGCAAGTGAAATGCATTTTTATCGACCCACCCTACAACACACAAAGTGCTTTTGAGCACTACGACGACAAGCTGGAGCATTCGCAATGGCTGTCGATGATGTGGCCAAGGCTGGTGTTGCTGCGGAAATTGCTGGCGGAAGATGGCAGCATTTGGGTTTCCATCGACGACCGCGAGGCGCATTACCTCAAGGTGATGATGGATGAGGTATTTGTGCGCGAGAATTTTGTGGCGAATGTGGTGTGGCAGAAGAAATATGCAGTGGCAAATGATCACAAGACCATCGCGCCTATGCATGACCACATTATTGTTTTTCAAAAAAGTGCAGCGTGGAAACGAAATTTGCTGCCACGCACGGAGGAAAAGGATCGGCAGTATCGACTCGAAGATGATCGCGGAATTTTTCGAAATAGCGACTACACATGCAACAAAACCGCCGACGAACGCCCAAATCTTTATTACTCCATAAGACAGCCCAACACGGGTGAGGATATTTGGCCAAGCAAGACACGAGTTTGGGCCTACTCCCGAGACGAACACCTGCGCCATATCGCAGAGGGGTTCATCTACTGGGGCAAGGATGGTTCAGGGAAAACGCCATCTTTCAAGCGTTATAAACATCTTTTGCGACAAGATGGCATCGTGCCTCAGTCACTCTGGATGCACGAGTTTGCCGGGCATACCGATGGATCGCGCAAGGAGGTCAGGGCGGTTTTGGGCACAACTTCGCTTGCCGATGACTTCATTACGCCCAAGCCAGAACTGTTGATTTCACGTATTTTCCAGACCGCCACCAACCCCGGCGATCTCGTCCTCGATAGCTTTCTCGGCTCCGGCACCACGGCGGCTGTGGCCCAAAAAATGGGCCGGCGTTTCATTGGCATTGAGATGGGGGAACACGCCAAGACCCATTGCTTGCCGCGTATGGAAAAGGTCATTGCGGGCGAGCAAGGTGGGATTTCTCAGGCGGTTAATTGGCAAGGCGGTGGTGGCTTTCGCTTTCACACGTTGGGCGAACCGGTATTCGATGCCGATGGCGGTATTCATCCCGCTGTGCGCTTTGCGGCACTGGGGGCTTATCTCTGGCACTTCGAGACCGGCGAACCAGCCCGACGAACATTTGATTCGCCGCTGCTGGGCGTGCATCAGGGCACGGCCTATTACCTGCTCTATAACGGAATACTCGGCGACCGCAGACCGGCAGGCGGCAATGTGCTGACCGCCAAGGTGCTGATGCATTTGGATGAACTGTTTCCGCCCGTCGGGCCGCGCGTAATTTACGGCGAAACCACACGGCTGGGCGAGGTGCGTTTGCGCGAGGCTGGCATCACGTTCAAACAAATTCCCTACGACATCAAGGCACGTTGAACATGTTCGTCCTCAAGGATTATCAGGAAAAGGCGTTGGCGGCACTCGACGGTTTTTTTTATAAGCTGCGCGTCGTTGGACTCGACGCTGCTTGGCGCGCAAACGCACCGATGCAGGAGAAGAACGGCCAGCGCAGGCAAGCCAACTACGACCGAGTCGCGCTGGGTGAGGTGCCGGCCGTATGCGTGCGCATTCCGACCGGTGGCGGCAAGACCTTTCTCGCCGCACATGCCGTGGCCCATGTCGGTAAGGCATTGAAGGATACCGCCGCCCCCGTAGCGCTATGGCTAGTGCCGTCAGATGCAATTCGCAGTCAGACGCTGGCTGCGATGTCCACGCCGCGTAATCCTTGCCACGAGGCATTGAGCCAGCATTTCGGCGAGCGTGTGCGCGTCTGTGCGCTGAATGATCTGCCAACAGTTGGGCCGCAGGAAATCGGTAATAGCGCCATCGTCATCGTGGCGACGATCCAGTCTTTCAGCATTAAGGAAGAGAAGAAGTACATGCGCACGGTGTATTCCTTCGATGAGGCGCTGGCACCGCATTTCCAGGGCTTGACCCCGCAGCAGGAAAACCGACTCGGCAAAGTGACCGAGGCCGACATTGCCGCGCAGCCCTATCTAACTGTCGCTGATCTTGGCCGCACAAAGGCATCACTGGCCAACTGGCTGACATTGAATCAGCCCATTATCGTGGTGGATGAGGCACACAACAACCGCACGGAGCAGGCATTCCGTACCCTGCGTGAACTGCATCCGGCCTGCGTCATCGAACTGACGGCAACACCGATGCCGGACAGCAATGTGATTTTCCACGTCGGCGCACAGGCACTCGCCAACGAAGAAATGATCAAGCTGCCGATTGTGCTAATGGAACACAAGACCGGCTGGAAAGATGCCGTGCGTGATGCCATTCTGACGCGCGACAGGCTGGAAGGGCTGGCCGCGAAGGAAGCCGACTACATTCGACCTGTGCTGCTGTTTCAGGCCGAAGACGTGAACGGCGAAGCCAATGTGGACGCGCTACTGGCACACCTGACCAGTGCCGACGGGGAAAAGATTGAGCGCAAGCAGATCGCCGTTGCGACGGGTGAACAGAAAGAACTCGATGGTATTGCGCTGGCTGAACCGACGTGCCCGATCCGTTACGTCATCACCGTCAAGGCGCTGAAAGAAGGCTGGGACTGCCCATTTGCTTATGTGCTGTGCAGTTTGCAAGACATGAAGAGCGGCAAGGACGTAGAGCAGTTGCTGGGTCGCGTGCTGCGGATGCCCTACGCCCGTGCCCGCCAGCAGCCTGAAATGGATAAGGCGTATGCGCATGTAGTGTCGATGGCGACTGCCCGTGCCGCCGATGCGCTAGTCGACCGGCTGGTGAATAACATGGGCTTCGAGCGTTACGAGGCACAAGCCGCCATCATGCCTGCGCAAACGGCGTTCCCGCTACCAGATGACTGCACCCAGCGGCCGCTGCTGCCGGTTGAGTCTGTCATCCCTTTACCGGTGGCGCCGACGCAGGCGATCCCTGGCAGCCTTCGAGATAGCATTGAGATTCGCCCGACATCAACCGGTGCCACCGTAATTGTGCGTGGCGAACTGACAGCCGAGATCGAGGAATTTTTGCTTGCGGGGTGCAAGCCAGGCAAGCAGCAACAGGCGGTGCAAGACGTGATCGAGCGCGAACGCACTCGGCAGGCTGCGCAACTCGCGCCGGCGACTCGTGGTGTGCAATTTGCGCCGCTGCCGCAACTTTGCTTGGTATGGGATGGCGAGCTGCAACCTGTAGAACGTCGCCTGCTCGCCGATTTGGGCGAATTCGATTTGTTTGCTAAAGCTGTGAGCCTACCCGGCTTTACGGTGACCGAAACCGGCACCGCCTGGGAAATTGACGTGGACTGCGACCGGGTGGTCTACGACACGGCGGAAAGTGGCCAATTGCACCTGAACGAAATCAAGCCTCACGCTGACGAGCATGATCTGGTGCGTACGCTTGATCGCGCTTGTCGGCAGGTCGACATTGGCCAGGCCGCGTTGCTTAAGTGGCTGCTGGCGCTGGTGAATCACCTGATCGGCGACCGTGGAATTTCTCTAACGGCGCTGGTGCGCAGCAAATACCTGCTTGCTGAAGCGATACGCCGCGAGATCGACCGGCGGAGGCAGGTGGCGATCAAGAGTGGATTCCGGAAAGCGCTACCGGGATTTTCGACAGCACCGATGTTGGCGGATGCCGTGGGTGGATGGCGTCATACCTTCACCTTTCGTCCGAATCAATATCCGGCCCGCCCGCCGTTCTACGCTGGCCGCTTTCGTTTCAAGCACCACTATTACCCGGTTATCCACGACTTGCGCGAGAAACGCGCCGACGGGATGCCGGCTGAGGAGTTCGTTTGTGCCCGTGCTATCGACTCGCATCCGGCCGTCAAGCATTGGGTGCGCAACGTGGAGCGCGATGAGCGGTTTTCTTTTTGGCTGCCGACGGCGACCGACTATTTCTACCCGGATTTCGTCGCCGAATTGAACGATGGCCGCGTGCTGGTGGTGGAGTACAAGGGCGAACCCTATAAGACAAACGACGATTCGCGCGAGAAGAATCAAATCGGCCGACAGTGGGCCGCATCAAGCGGTGGAAAATGCCTGTTCCTGATGGCTGTGGCGAACGATAACGGGCGGGACGTTGCGACACAGATCGCCGACAAAATCGCCGCAGTGGCACGCTTATAGCAAACAGCCAGCGCCGACCTTCTGATTTTGCGAAATAGACTCAGCCCTCAACGTTCAGCCGACCGTCAATCCCGACCAGATAGCACAGCCCATCAGGAGCAAAACTCATGAGCAACAACTACTTTGACTCCGTATGGACGGAAAAAACAACCGTCCCCGTCAAGCGGGTCGGTGATCGCTGGGAGTTCTTCTATGGCGGTGATGTGCCGGTCAAGGATGGAGCGATGGGCGAACTTACGATCAGCACGAATCAAATCTTAGACACAGAATTCCTCCAGCGAGTGACTGCAGAGTTGAATGTTAAGGTTCTCGAAGAGGGTACTTCGTTGCTGGTCGCCTTGAGCGACCGAAGCAAAAATGGAGGCCGTATTGGCGATTGGCCAACACCTTTTCCGCTCAATGTGCCTATCGGCACGACCCGCTGGGCGCGAATCAAACTCGGCCCGCCTCAGCAAAAAGCAACACCTGCTCAGGCTGACTTGATTCCCGAGCCCGGCGGCTTGTGGTTGAAGGTCAAAGGGCTGGAGCGCTGCGAGCTATCCAGCAGCACTATCTTGCTGCCCGATGGCGTTCAGATGCCTGAGGGTTTTCCTGATCGGAGAGTCAAGAGCCTGAACCACGCCTTCACATTACTTTCGCAGACCTACGAGAAGCATCGCATCTCCAATACTGGAAACGTCTATACCCGAATTTTTTATCAAGACAAGGATGACTGCTGGTATCCGTTGGATGATCTTCGCTCTGGTGTGCAAGCGAAGAGAGAGCGACATCTGCTAAATGAAACCTGGGCACAGATTGAAATGACCCTCGGCTGGCGCCCGGTCTCGCTGCCTAAGCGACTTCGCCGCTAGATGCTTTAAGAAACGGCAAAAGCAAGCAAATAGGGAATCAGTTCTTCATTCCGGCTTTTCTCCCCACCATTCTTCTTTGAGTAGCTCCGTCATAGCCTGCTCAACAATCTTTGCCAGACCACGCTCACGCATGTCTCGCGCTTGTTCCATCGTGAAATCGAGCGGAGACAGACACTTTTCTCCGATCTTGCCTCGAATGTGCCCACTGCCGTCGCTGGCAGTCAGTTCCCCGGATACCATTTGTATATCCCATTGATGGCCCATGCCACCAAGATCGGGAAGTCGTGGATCTTCGGGATTCCCGACTACATAAGCAACCTTGCCAATGTTTTCTGTGCGTCCGCCACTGATTAAGACGACAGTTCCTGGTTCAATTGACATTTCACGCTCCTTAATCGGCGACCCAAACCAAATTGTCATTGCTCAATACGGGCTCACCCGACCACCGATAGGCCACTAATGGCCCAACCTTTCCGGCACCGAAATCGAGCACCGCAGTCGTCGGGTTCTGCACACCTGGCGTACCCGTCAGCCAGTAGTGACCAACAAAGGTCGGCACATCGCTGACAGCACCAAGCTTCACATCGTCGGGAAGCAATAAATCGGGAATCCGACTTCTTTCATCCTCCGGCACCAAAGCAGCGCTTCGGTAGCCAGTTGCCGATTCATCCCACCAGCGCACCCGAATATCCTTACGTTCGGCGCCGTTGTGATCAAGGAAGAAACAGCCATCAGGGAGTCTGATCTCATAGCCCTTGGTGACTGCTTCCATCACCCGCCAGGCTTCACTTCCCTTGCGAAAAGTCTCGATCAAGAAATCGTCGTTCAAGACACCGTTGCCATCCATGTTGGCAGCAATACCTGCGATACATGCCGGATTCCACCAAGCGTGACAGAGACGAATATCGCCAAGATCAAGGAAAGGCGGCAAGGTCTTGAACCAGTTCATCAATTCCTTGTGCAGCGCTGAGTCCTGGCCGACTTGCTTGAGGAACTCCCTGTGTTCTTTGATCTTGTTCTCGCTACGCGGGCGCAAGAAATCACCACTCTCCGGATCAAGCGTCGCGAAGCCGATCGCATTCCACTCGTGATTACCCATGATGGCACGACCACTGCCCGCTTCGATCATATTGCGCACGATGTTGAGCACTTCAATCTGGCCAGGCCCACGATCCACCAGATCACCGAGAAACAAAGCGATTCTGCCTTCAGGATGACGATAGGCGCCATCCTTGATCCGGTAGCCCAGCTTTGCCAACAAGGCCGTTAATTTTCCGTCTTGCCCGTGTATATCAGCGATGATGTCGTAGCTCATTGTGTTGCCTCCATCACTTAGTTGCATTACACTACGAACTATAAGTTACTTCGTTGTGGATTGCAACTATGTCTAAGCAGATTTCTGAATCGTCGATACCTCTCTCGTCTGGAAGCATCCACCCGATGCCATTTACACGGGTCGAGTTGGTGGTGATGTCAGTCGTCGATGGACACTTGGCGGTACTACTGGGCAAACGTCTCCAGGCGCCACATGAGGGGCAGTGGGCGCTACCAGGCGGGGTGCTGCGTATTGATCTCGATGCTGATTTGCCGACTGCGGCACAGCGCATCGCAGGTGAACGACTTGGGGTGGCATTGCCCTTCCTGCGACATTTGACGGCAGTGGGCGGGAAGTCGAGAGATTCCAGAGCACCGTGGGCGTTGTCGATTGCGTTTCGTGCCTTGCTCCCACTTGAGACAATTGATCCCAAGGCAGGTAAGCGTTTGGCGGCGCTGAAATGGGTGCCGGTTGATGATGCGATGCAGGATGAAAGTCTGGCTTTTGATCACCGTGATTTGGTTGAAACTGCAGTGACGGTGACGCGGCGCGAAGTCGATGATCTGGATCTACCTTTTGGCTTTCTTCCGGAGAAGTTCACCTTGGGTGAGCTTCAGTCATGCTGTGAAAATATTCTTGGCCGACGGCTGGATAAATCGAGTTTCCGGCGTCGTTTGAATGACCGGGAATTACTGGTGGCAGCGGATGGGGAAATGCGGACGGGGGCGTTCAGGCCGGCGCAGTTGTTTGCAGCAAAGCCCTGAGAATCGAGATTAAGCAGCTAAAAATAGGAAGTTCAATGATCAAATTCGATTTGATACGCTATCTGCCGAACGGATATTGCCCGTGAGGCAGACACCATCATGTCCAGCGACTCTATCGCCGGGGTTGTCGTCATTCTTCCTGCCGAGGTGTTGAGATGAAGGATTTTTGCCAGGACAAAGTATCGCCTTACAACCTGAAACCTGAAGAAGCTGCATTGTTTAATGCTGCCATAGGGCTTGCCGACTGGCTGGCGGCGCGCCCGGATGCTACGCCAGCACAATTATACGCAATTGGCCGGATACGTCTGTTTTTGCAAGATTTGCCTAAGCCGCCGCCATTGGACTTGCACGGAGAATTCGGGTTTGAGATTCTTCCTGATGACGACACATGGGATGGCGGTCATTTGGGGGCATGGGAAGTAAGTGTTTGCCGAGCGATGTTCGAGATTTACTACGCAGGAAATGATGAGGGGCCGGAGTTTTCTTGGATATTGTGCCCAGGCTGTCAGAATCACAATGACATGACTTACGCTCCGGATTGGATACAACAGGTGTCCGACCCGATGAAACTTTTGCGGCCGGGACAACGCCTTGTTCTGCAAGCGTCGACATGGAATGTCGTGGAATGACCAAGAAGCCTATCCAGAACAGTACCGTCCGTTCATCGGCAGCGGAATGCCGGATCTTTGTCGTAGCCAGCGGCCAGGGGAACGTCGAAGCCATCTACGCCAATGAAGACGTGCGGTTCACCCAGAAGATGACCTCGACCCGACTTCAATACTCTCCGCATGGTGCACTAGCATAGTCGTGGAATGTCGCGGCGACTGGCATCATCCGATTTTTCGAAACAGATGTTAGTCGTAAATGTTCGCCATCCGATTAATGTCATTCAGCTGTCGACTCACTAGCCCAAGCCGTTCGGCCATGCCCGCCCATGACGCATTGGCGAAAGCGTGGTACTCGGCTACCAGGCGTTCATAGGTTCGCCAGTGCATCCCCTTGGGTTTGTCGCCTTCCGGGTTCGCTATCCCCGTGCCCCACCCAAGCCGCCGCCGGATAGTGTCCGCACGCCGCATCGCTCGATCATCTTCCGTTTCCCTCTGGCACTCATAGACCAGCTTGTGACAGTGTCGACAAGCGTAGGTTTTACCGCTGTAGAGAATTGCCACCCGCCGACCACATCCTTGCGCCGGGCAAAGGAACCACGCCCGCTGTCCGCCAAGAGTGCAATCCGTCCATTCCAGCCGTACCGGGTATTCCATCGTTTGCCACTCGCCGCCGTTGCTTCGGCTTCGGTAATTGAGAATCACGCGGTCAACTTCCGTTCGCATCTGGATGGAGGCCACCTCTGTGCCGTTGACCGTCCAATGCCAGCCAAAAGCCCGGCCCTGTGTCAGCAGACCATCGCGTTGCAGCTTGCGAATATCAAGCGGTCGCATGTCACTTGTCGTGTCCTTTCCGGGTTGCCCGCGTCCGCTACCAGAGCCGCCCATTATTTTTCTCTCCAAGATTTGCCGAAATCATTTGGCAAGTTTGCGATTTGGTTTTCGCTGATTCTTGCCGTAACCATTGCACTGCAAGCGTTACGCCGATGTTTATGGTGTTGCGTTTCATGCGCTGCGTAGCTGTTTTAGCTTCAAAAGCATTGCCAATGTCCGTTCAAACTTGCGGTCCAGGTGCGTTTCATAGCGGTTCAGCTTCTCCAGCAAGTGCGCCCGTAGTCCTTCCCCCAAGGTTTGCGCCTTGATTGCCGGGCTGAATTGGGCTTCCCTCGCCATGCGATAGCAGATCGGCTCCAGTGATTCGCGGATGAATTCGGACAATCCTTCGGCGGTTGCCGGGTAGGACTCCTCCTCGACGTGCTCATCCCAGAAGTCACGCGATTCCTGAATCAGCGCCCGCCTAGCTTTGGTGTAGGCATTCGGCCCGCCCTTGCGAAGGATCGTCGCTGCCTTTTGGGTTGCTGCCAGATCAAGCGCCGTATCCTGCTGGCTTTTGGCCAGCTCTTCGGGTGTCCCGTCCATAAATTCCCGTAGGTCGGCATTCTCGCCGCCCATGCCACGCTGGAAAGGTGCCGCTGACTTGATTACCGATGCCGCGCTATTCACCGCGCCTTTCAATCCCTCGTTGATCTTCGCCCCCTCAGCCAGCAATACCCGCCGCTTGCGCCAAATGATCGTGGCAAGTTCTTCGATCAGGTGCCGCTCAGTTATGCCGCCCGGTCGATGCTCATCCAGCAGCGCCGCCAGCAGGTCGGCAAACTCGGCATGGTCTTCATGCGCCAGTACCGCCAGCCGGGAAAGAATGCCGTGTTTCATGGCGTTGAACCGCACCGGCTCATAGTTGCCCGCGGTTGCCACGGGTGCCGCCTCGTCGCAGGTTATCAGGGTCGCCGCGTTCATCGTTGCCGCTTCAATGGTTCGCATGGTCATCTCCTTCACAGTCCCGGCCAGCGTTCGCAGCCCGGTCGTTGGTCGTGGTCGGTGGTGTTCGACAGATAGCCAGCGCAGCGTTTCAGGGTGTCAGGCACTGGCCGATAGCCCGGATTGGCCGACGATACCAGTCCGCCGGGCTTGGCAATCGCACAGGTGCGCCGGTCAGCATCGGTTTTCACAAGGGCAATGCCGCGCTCTTCGGCTATCGCCCGATAGCAGAGCAAAGCGCCAACCGGATCAGCCAGCGCCGCCGCCAATGCTTCGGCCCGGTCGTCGTCCGTGTCGTTGGCGTAGATCGCCTGCACTAGCGCCCTGATTTCCTCGGCTTCGGCCTTGGTCGACTTGCGTTGCGGTCGCTCGGGTGTCGGTTCCGCCGCTACTGCGTCGGGGTAATATGCCAGCGCCGCCGCATAATCCACGGCAGACGCAAATGTCACCGGCAGGTCGGCCCGGTCGGCAAAATGGAACAGCCAAGCATTGAACAGCGCCCAATCTTCTGCACTGACATTTTGTGAGGTATCAGGGGTATCAAGGGTGCAAGCCTTATTTGGCGCGGGTTTCGCTGATACCTCTATGGGGTTGCATGGGGTATCAGGGGTATCAGTCGCCCGGCCTTCCATTTTGGACAGCAGATCATCAAGCGCCATGATCGCCCCCTAATTTGTCGGCCTGTACCGGGTACAGCTTTATCCCTTGCCCTGCTATCCGGTAGAACTTCGCCCGCTTGCCATCAGCGCCAGGCGCAGGCAGCGCACCGGCTTCCTGTAGAACATCCAGCGCCCGATTGAAGTCAAAGCCCTTTAATGCTTCGCGCATCCCCTCTGCCGTGAATAGGTACTCCCGGCTATCGTTGCTTTCCTTCCACCATCCGGCCCGGTCGCGTAGTGGTGCCTCGTTGGTCGCATCTGCATCGGAGAATCGCCCGCTGCCGTGCCGCTCAATGAAGCCGGAAACCTTCTCGAGAATCTGCCGCCGTTCGTCGTTCCCTTTTCCTCGCATAGCCCGCCAAACCCTGAAGCCTTCCGCCGCTGCCTTGATTGCTTCCCCTTCAGGCCAGCCGGTAATGCCGTACTCGGTCGCCACTTCGCCAGCCAGTGCCAACAAGGCAAACCGGCCCGCTGCTCGTCTATCCTGCCCTTCGCCACCTTCGGCAGACAGAACCGGCAAATCCTTGATCCTTTCGAGCAAGGCGCAGAAGTCGCGGTTATCGCGGGTCAGCTTTTCAAGGAAGGCCCGCCCGGCGTGTCCGTGGTGCGTCACAGATGCCCGCTTGATCGCATCCGAAAAAGCCGTGCCGCTCGGCAAGTCGTGCAGGTTGTCCCATGCGCCAAACGTCCGCGCCGCTGCAATATCCAGCAATCGCACCGCTTGCCCTGCCTTGGCCCGGTGCCCGCCTTCTAGCATCGTTGTGGCTATGCTGCGTTCGCCACTCGACAGAATGAAACAGCGCCAGCGAGAAACAGCCCGCGCATTGCCGGATCGCCCGGCCCGCTGCTTGCCGCGTCCGTTGCCCAGGCTATAAACAATCGCACCCACCTCTCGCGGATCGCATTCGCTGATTTCGTCCAGGGCCAACAGGCAATCATTGAACAGTGCCGCCGCGCCTTCCATGCCGTTTGCCGTAGCTCGCCAACTGCGCCGATAGTTCGGCCCGCCCCAGACAGAGCAACCAGCCTCTAGCAAGGTCGTTTTGCCGGTGGATGAATCACCCACAAAATGAACGCCGCCACCTTCCGCATTGCACCGCATCAGCATCGGCCCGGCAAAGGATGCCGACAGCGCCAGCAGCAAAAGAGGATTGCCGACAGCCCGCGCCGAAATATCAACCTGCCACGATTGCAGGCTTCCGCCCGTCGTGTGTTCGTCGTGCCCACGTTCGCCACTCTGGAAAATTACGCCTGAAGCCTTCGGCCCAATCACCGCATCCGGTAGAACAAACGAACCGTCACACCATCCGACTTGCAGGGCGCAGCGCATCCGGCGTTTTGGTGGCTTGGCTTGCAGGTAGGATGCCAACAGGTTCCGCGCCTTGGCTGAAGGGTCGATTTCCACGCCCATGCTCAACAATTCGCCGCGCATGTCGTCGCCCGCACCTCTAAGCAAATCCATCGGCATGGCCCATTCACGCCAGCGCCCCAGGGTGTTTTTGAAGCGCAACAGCCGCCCGAAATTGTTGTCACTGCCGTCAAAGGTCACGGCTTCCACGCGCACCGGAGAGCAAACCCAGAATTGAACCGGGTTGCCATCCTTATCCGTGCCGAAATACCAAACCCCGGCCCGATACTTCGTGCCGCCGTGTTCTATCCAGTCATCAAAGACGCGATAGGCCGGGCGCTCGATCTCGGCAAGTACAAGGTTTTCCGCTGCCACTGATACCTCTGATACCTCGCCGCTTTCTTTCGGGGTATCAGCAGAAAGCCCGTCGTTACTAGCCTGTACCCCTGATACCTCTGATACCTCTGTTTCTTTCAATTCCTCGTTATTGGCTTCTATCAGCCCGGCGATTGCCTGCCGTACCGCATCCAGGCCACACAGTGCCGCCATGTCGTTGAAGTCAGTCGCCCCCGCAGGCCGATCAAAGCCAAAGTCAGGCAGTGCCTGTAAGCCGCCCACGGATCGCGCCGCCTCGGTCGCTGCGGTTAATCCGGGGTTGCCTTCGGTCTGGGTGTCGTCGTCAGCGCACAGAATCAAAGGCAGATCAGGAAACTTGTCGCGCATGGCCTTGGCAACTGCGCCCACGTTCCCGGCATTGAATGCCACAGCTACGGGGTAGCCCGTCGTTTCGTGGATCGTTGCGCCGGTTGCGAAGCCCTCGGCAATGCAGAGCGCCGCCGCGCCCTTGGGGTTGCCTATGCTGAAGTAACAGCCCTTTACCCGCCCGCCAGTCAGAAAGCGTTTATCACCATCCGGCCCAATGAATTGCAGCGAGTGAATATCGCCATCGGCCCGCATAGGGATCAGAAGCGCATCGTTGTATAGCTTCGCGCCGCTGGCCTTGATGCCTTTACGGGTCAAATATGGATGATCGCCGGGGGCGGGTTCTGCCTTCTGCCAGATCGCCGCCGCCTTGGCCTTGGCTTCCGACTTGCGTCGGATTTCCTCGGCTTCACGTTCGCGCCGCATGGCTTCCACTTTGGCCCGGTGTGCCGCTTCTTCTGCCGGTGTCAGGGTGCGCCCAATATCAGCCCGCCAGGTCTGCATGATGCCAGTGCGCCAGTCGCCAAAGCTCCCGGCTGGAATACCGTCGTCGTGCAACAGATACCAGCCCGCATCGTCGGCTTTCTTGCCATTGCTGGAAAAGCGGCGCAGCTTGCCATCGGCTTCAATGTCATCCGGTGGAAACAGGCCCGCCGCTTGGACCGCATCGCGGAATTGCTCAATAGGATTAACCTGCATCGCAGCCCCTACGCCGCTTTGTTAATCGCGGATTGCTTCAGGGCTTTGCCACGTGCAGGGCGCGGTGCAGACAAGCGGCTGGTCAGAAAGTCAGCCAAGGAATCACCGTCAACGCGGGTCATCCGGTAGCCAAGTTTCACAGCAGTAATTTTGCCGTCGCTGATCCAGCGATGAACTGTTGAAATGCTACTGTCCGTAGATTCCGCGATTGTTTCGGGAGAAAGGGCGCGGCCCCTGAATTGGTCGAAAGCCATGTCTTGTTATCCTTATGGATAGCAACAGCGCAGAGTTGCGCCGTACTGCATGGCTCGAATTAGATTGCAGACCAATACCCTGAGAGCAATACCGTCAGGGCTGAGGGTTGCAGCAAAGTACAACCCTCATAGCTCTTTGAACCCGCGTGATTACGCGGTTTTTACCCTGAGGGCTCAGTCCCTCTATTTTTTGGACGGGTCGCGGTCAATTGGGCATGCGACTTTTTCAACAGCTTTGGCCGCAATCCCGGCCAGCGAATATTTCTCTATTGCCCAAGCAACAATTTCTGTTTGTGTTGGCGCTTTTGCTCCCAGTGCGTCTTTGTCAAACGTCGACCAGAATTGCCGCTGAATCTCTATCGCTATTTTCATCAATGGGGTTTGCTCTGGCACTATTTCACTAGTTTGTTTTCTCGCCATCGTTACTTCGCTTAGCTCTTTCTCAAGTTCGGCTATACGATTTTTTGTGGCCTTCAGTTCATTGGCAATAAGCTGCCCCTCAACTGATTCAGGCGCTGGCGCAGGTGAGTCCCCCAGAAATGGCCAAGGAGCATTCGTATCTCTTGCCCACGCCTTTATCCCTGCGTGCTCGATGGTTTGTTCTTCATCCCGGTTCGCGCCCCAGGTAGTTTCGCAAAACTGCCATTTATTGCTATTCATAGCATCAAACAGAGCTGCTTTCCAACGGCGCATTTCGGCATAACCCTCGTTGTCGTTAATTCCGTAGGGTTCGCTAATTTCAGGATCAGTGCCCACAAGCAAGCAAATTGCTTCATTTATCGAAAGCCGATTTCTGTTTTCGTAGGGTTTTAGCCAATCAGGGCGTATTAATGCGGGCTTCCATGAGGGGGCAAGAAATGGTGGGTCATTGGCTATGCCCATATCAACCAAGAAGAAAAAAGACATTTCACTGCGAAGCCATCCGTGAGAATCAAACTCTGCCTCGTAGATTTCTTCATCCCATCCCGGCGCATAAACCCCTGTGCTGGCAACGTGGCGCAGTAGCTTGTTCATAATTCTTGAATCGGCTCCGCTAGTAAATAAGCTTTGCGGATCTTGGTGAATGAATTTGGGAGCACCCGCCCCTCCACTGCCAAGGTGAAACAGCATCTCTCCTGCGGCATCAGTCAATCGGCATTGTTCTGTTTCGGCCAAACCATCAAGCAAGGCGCGCATGCTAATGAATTGAGCTGCCCGCTCTTCGCGCTTAATTAAAAGTCCCACTGCGTCCCTTTCGCGCTACGCCCTTAATCAGAAGCCGCGCCAGCCGGGTAAGGGTGCCCGGTGCTCCTCCCGTCGGAGTAGGCGCGGCAAACTCGTTACGCCACCACAGGCAGCTTGACGACTTTAGCAGCCTCCTTTCCGCTCTCGCAATTGTTCAAGAACGCTAGCCATGTATCAGCAGCCGCCCGCCGATGATCCAGATAATCGGCCCGGTCATAAATCGCGTCCATGCCTTCAAGCGCATGGTCTAGATAGCGTTGCCGGGTTTCGTAGTCGATTCGCAATTCTGACAACCAGCTTTTGCAGGTCGACCGCAGGTCATGCGGGGTAATCCGTCGCCACGCACCGCCCCCGCTGGCTTGCATCTTGTCCAGCCAGTCGCCCAAGGTCGTGCGCTTGCTCATGCTGTTACGCGCATCTGAATGACGGCGCGATTCAACGGGCAAAAGATATTCGTTGCCATCGGACAACTTGATCAATTCACGTACCCATTCCACTGCAACAGGCGGTAACGGGATCACGAAAGGACCGGTTGTATGACGCCGATTCTTCCGCCGATCATGCGGCACGCGCCACAAGCCAGCATCAATATCAAACTCTGAAACCTTTGATTCGCTCAGGGTGCCGACTCGAACGCCAGTCAGCAATATCAAGCGGATCGCCAGCGCATAGGGGCGCGGAATGGTTGCCAGCGCAGGAAGAAACGCACCAAGCTCGATAGCATTTAAAGCCGTGCGCTGCTTCGGCGCTTCCTGTTTGCCGACTACGGCAGACTCCCGAATATCCCGACAAGGGTTTGACGAACAGAGAGCATTACCAACGGCATGGTGATAAAGCTGCGTCACATGCAAAAGAACAATGCGCGGCAATGTTTTCCCGCCTTCAAGGCTCTTTCGTACGACCTCGACCACATGCGCCGGAGTTACTGCATTGGCAGGAAAGCTGCCAATCTCAGGACTAACGAACCGCGCATGTACGCTTTTCCTCTGCTTGAATGTGTGCGGGTGCATTTCCTTTTCGGCCTTCTCGAAATATGAAGCAGCCAAACCATCCACCGTCATCAGATTAACGGCCTCTAGCTTGGCCATTTGCTTTTCAACTGCTACGTCAACGCCTCCATCAACGGCCCGGCGCAACTCCTTCGCCTTCTCTCGCGCGTCAGCAGCACCCCATGCGGGATATTGGCCGATGGTCGTTTCTTTCTGCTTTCCCCCTGTTCGGTAGCGAAGCACCCAAGAGCCGATGCCAGTTTTTGATGCCGTCAGTGTCAAGCCGGGAATCATTCCATCCGCTTGCGTTGCCACCTTGCCGGATGCCTTCGCCTTGGCTATCAGCGCACGAACTTCCTTGTCAGTGATTCCGGCCATCATTTCCCTTTTAAGACGCCCAGCAAAATCTCGAACGCATTGCGAATAGGTTGTTTAACGCACAAATAAGTAGCTTTTTAGTAGCTCAGAGTACCAAGCTACTCACTGCCCCCTCGTTTATTCTGCGCTGCATCGCGCCTTAGTGCAACGTACAGACGTAAAAAAGCCCCGTGGTTAGGGGCTTTTCAGGGTTTTGTGCGTCTTACTGCTACGCACTGAAATCCAGCGTTATATTAGCAGGAGTAATACAGATCGAACTCGACCGGGTGGGTCGTCATGCGAACCTTGTTCACTTCGTCCATCTTCAGGGCGATAAATGCGTCAATCCAGTCGTTGGAGAAGACACCGCCACGGGTCAGGAACTCGCGATCCTTGTCCAGCGCAGCCAGGGCCTCTTCCAGCGATGCGCAGACGGTCGGGATCTTTGCATCTTCTTCCGGCGGCAGATCGTACAGGTTCTTGTCAGCCGGGTCGCCCGGATGAACCTTGTTCTGGATACCATCCAGGCCAGCCATCAGCAGCGCTGCGAAACACAGATAAGGATTGGCGATCGGATCCGGGAAACGGGTCTCGATACGACGAGCCTTGGTCGAAGCAACGTGCGGGATGCGAATGGAAGCGGAACGGTTCTTGGCAGAGTAAGCCAGCTTGACCGGCGCTTCGTAGTGCGGCACCAGACGCTTGTAGGAGTTGGTACCCGGATTGGTGATGGCATTCAGTGCCTTGGCGTGCTTGATGATACCGCCGATGTAGAACAACGCCAGTTCAGACAGGCCAGCATACTGGTCGCCTGCGAACAGGTTCTTGCCGTCCTTCCAGATGGACTGGTGAACGTGCATGCCGGAACCGTTGTCGCCAACGATGGGCTTCGGCATGAAGGTGGCCGTCTTGCCGTACTGGTGAGCCACATTGTGCACAACGTACTTCAGGATCTGTGTTTGGTCGGCACGCTTAACCAGGGTGTTGAACACGGTACCAATTTCGCACTGACCGGCAGTAGCGACTTCGTGGTGGTGAACTTCAACCGGGCAACCAAGGGCTTCCAGGGTCAGGACCATGGCCGAACGGATGTCGTGCAGGCTGTCGACCGGGGGAACCGGGAAGTAGCCGCCTTTGACGGTCGGACGATGGCCCGTGGAGCCGTTGCTGTCGTTCTTTTCGCCGGAACCCCAGGCTGCCTCGGCAGAATGGATCTTCAGGGCGCAACCGGACATATCCACATTCCACTCGACACCGTCGAAGATGAAGAATTCTGGTTCCGGACCAAAGTAGGCGGTGTCACCCAGGCCGGACGACTTCAGGTAGGCTTCAGCGCGCTTGGCGATGGAACGCGGGTCGCGGTCATAACCACGGCCATCGGCGGGGTCAACGACGTCACAGGTCAGGACGACGGTGGTTTCGTCGAAGAACGGATCGATGTAGGCCGTATCCGGATCCGGGTTCAACTGCATGTCGGAAGCTTGAATGCCCTTCCAGCCAGCGATGGAGGAACCGTCGAACGCGTGGCCATTTTCGAACTTGTCTTCGCTGAAGGCGGAAACCGGCACGGTGACGTGCTGTTCCTTGCCGCGGGTATCGGTGAAACGAAAATCGACGAATTTAGCGTCGTTTTCCTTGATCATATTGATCACGTCTTGCGGGGTTGCCATATGCCTTAATCTCCTAAGAAAACAAGTTGCCGGGCGATCCGGCGACAATCAAAAATTTGTAACCCGGACTATTTAGCAGAAAGCATGCCAATGGCCAGCGAGTGATCTTTATATTTTGCCACAATGAGATGCGGGGTTTAAGCAAAGAATTCGCTGAATACACAAGGCACCAATATAGTGCAACGCACAATATATCGGCACCATCATGGTGCGATGAAACAATTAAGGGATACGCGGCGAATCGCCGGGTGCTGCTTCAGGCGAGCAGACAAGGCATCCTCTGCCGCGCGTAGCGCTTCGCCATTTTCAAAAATGAGGTGGCTATAGAAAATCTCTGCCTCAACCTGACCCTTGAGATAGTGCAATATCACTTTTTGAGGCTCGGGCATGCCTATCAGAAGAGGCTGCAACTCGGCGAGGAGCTTGTCTCGCGCCGGCAAGCGCGTTGCATACGTATCCGGATCCATGTCGTCTTCCGGATCGATATGGACCAGGACATCCAGCACTTCCGGATGCTCGCGCAGAACTCTGGCCCGGGCCGATTCGGCAATACGATGACCTTCGGAAACGCTGATGCGGGAATCAACCTGAACATGGGTATCCACCAGCGCCTGATGGGCCATTCGACGGGTTCGCAACTCGTGCAGGTCGCGGACACCGGGCGTCGCCAGCAATGTAGTCCGAATGGCCTCGACCTGGGCATCATCAAGACCGGTATCGATCAGTTCCTTGATCGCCCCCCAAGCCAACCCGGCGCCCATGTGCAAGATCATGAAACCCATGAGTGCGGCAGCCAGAAGGTCCAGAAAGGACCAGCCGAGCAATGCGCCACCAATGCCGACCACGACCACCAGCGCCGAAGCGGCATCCGCTCGCGTATGCAGGGCATTGGCGATCATCAGTTGCGAACGCAGGCGCTCGGCGGCACGGATCAGGTATCGATACAGCCCTTCCTTGGCTACCACGGTAGCAACGGCCACCCAGAACGCAGACCATTCAACGGCAGGCAACGCATCAATATGCTGGAGCCGCATCCCCGACTCCCACAGAATGCCACCGCCAATCAGTGTCAGCGACACCCCCAGCACCAGCGTGGCGGCCGTCTCCATGCGCGCATGCCCGTAAGGATGTTCGTGGTCAGCCGGGTGAGCGCTTTGCCGGCTGGCGTAGATCACCAGAAAATCCGACAGCAGATCGGAAAAGGAATGCAGCCCGTGCGCCACCAGCGATTGGGAATGGGCGAACCAGCCGACCAGCAACTGGGCAACGGTCAGCACAAGATTGACCACCACGCTCACCCAGGTCGCTTTTTGTGCCTCTGCCGATCGCTCGGCAAGCGACGCGGTTAACTGGTGTTGCTCTTGTCCCATGATGTCTACCCTATACTGTTAAGGTCGAATTTTAGCAGCTGGGAATTATGGGAAAGTTAACCGAGATACTGAACTTGGCCAATGCTCGTGGCGAGGCGCTTGGGCGACCGTACAAAGGCGAACTGACGCCGCAAGAAGCCTATGACCTGCTAGCGCTGGCTCCTGGCGCAAAGATTGTCGACGTCCGGACACGTGCCGAATGGGACTGGGTTGGCCGTGTCGCTGGCAGCGTCGAGATCGAGTGGAACCAATATCCGGGCGGCGTGCGCAATCCGAACTTCCTGGCCGAACTCAAGCGACAGGTCGATCCTGAAGCCCTCGTCATGTTCCTGTGCCGCAGTGGCGCCCGCTCGGTCGGCGCGGCAACGGTGGCGACGGAAGCCGGTTACGGGGACTGCTACAACATCCTCGAAGGTTTCGAGGGCGACAAGGACGCCAACGGTCACCGCAATACCATCGGTGGCTGGCGCAAAGCCGGCCTGCCCTGGATTCAGGGATAATTGTGTAAAAACCAGGTCTTGCTACGGTCAACCAGAAAAAAAGGCCAAATTCAGAGAACAGCATGCAAACAGCCACCATCTCATTCGATCCATTCAACCGCCTCTCCGACGAGGCCTGCCACGAACGTATCCGCATCGCTCGCGCCAAACTGGGCAAGAAGGTCGTCATCCTCTGCCACCACTATCAGCGCGCCGACGTTTACCAGTACGCCGACCTGACCGGCGACTCCCTGAAGTTGTCGCGCCTGGCGTCACAGACCGATTCCGAATACGTCATTTTCTGTGGCGTGCACTTCATGGCCGAAGTTGCCGACATCATGACGGCGCCACACCAGAAAGCCATCCTGCCGGATCTCGCCGCGGGCTGTTCGATGGCCGACATGGCCAACCTCGCCAAGGTTGAGCGCTGCTGGCGCGAACTGAACCAAGTCCTGAATGCCGAAGAACAAATCACGCCAGTCACCTATATCAACTCGGCAGCCGATTTAAAGGCTTTCTGCGGCGAACATGGCGGCATCGTGTGTACATCCTCCAACGCTGGCACCATCGCCAAATGGGCCTTCGAGCGACGTCCGAAAGTGCTGTTCTTTCCCGACCAGCACCTGGGTCGCTGGACCGGACACAACATGGGCATCCCGATGGACGAAATGGTCGTCTGGGACCCCGACCTCGAACTCGGTGGCCTGACACCGGCACAGATCAACAAAGCAAAGATCCTGCTCTGGAAAGGTCACTGCTCGGTACACCAGATGTTCCAGAAATCCCATATTGACGCTTTCCGTGCCAAGCATCCGGACGGCCTCGTCATCTCGCATCCGGAATGTAACTTCGACGTCTGTTCGGCCTCCGACCATGTCGGATCGACCGAGTACATTGTCAAGACCATCAAGGAAGCGCCGGAAGGCACGCGCTGGCTGGTGGGCACCGAGCTGAACCTGGTTGACCGCCTGGCCAGGGAGGTCCTGCCGCAAAACAAGATCGTCCAGTTCATGGCAACGACCATCTGCATGTGCTCGACCATGCAGCGCATTGACCCACAACATCTGGCCTGGACGCTGGAAAATCTGGCGGAAGGCAAGGTCGTCAATCAGATCCTGGTGCCCGATCACGAAGCCGTGCTGGCCAAGCTGGCCCTGGAACGGATGCTGGATATTTCCTGACCCCATGACCCCGCCCGCGCTGCACATCACCACCTACAACATCCACAAGGGATTTTCGCAATTCAACCGGCGGATGATGGTGCATGAGCTGCGCGAGCGCCTGCGCGACCTCAACCCGGACATCGTGTTTCTGCAGGAGGTGCAGGGGCTGCATTTGGGGCATGCAGAGAATCACGACGATTGGCCCGATTCCCCCCAACACGAATTCCTGGCCGAAGACGTCTGGGCGGCCTCCGCCTATGGCCGGAACATGCTGTACGACCACGGCCACCACGGCAACGCGATTCTCTCGCGCTTTCCCATCCTCCATTCGCACA
>WBZX01000950.1_pt1 | contig 23579 bp, 20 predicted proteins | sample 5204211 | NCBI WGS metagenome assembly WBZX01 (sample SAMN12344362, study PRJNA552823) | activated sludge metagenome | biome: Activated sludge suspended growth; feature: Nitrification reactor; material: Wastewater; isolation source: activated sludge from nitrification reactor of wastewater... | reverse complement strand
AAGGGATCGAAGCAAGGCCATCATTTATCACACTGTCAGATTTTTCGGGGCTCTCCCTGGCCACTACATGCACCGATTTCTGACGCTTGATCTCTGCTTCTGGACTGAGTCCCGCCGGCGCTGATTCTCCTGGTGCTTCCCGTGCTCTACAGCTCCTGCATCGACATCGTCGCTCTACGCCAGCCGGGGGAGCGGCAGCGTCTAACGCAGGACATCGAGTGTCAGAAAGCTGGAACGGCCGGGCCCTGGAAGCCGATCCGCATCCATGCAGGCTGGGTGTTTTCGGGCGTCGTTAGGTGTGTAAACGGTTGGGCGAGACAGTCGAAGGGGAGGACGAAAGCGATATCTGAAGGTCCCGTGACCTAGTGTGAGCCATATGCCAATTTGAGAGACAGAGGAGGATCCAGACGCCGACGGCCCCAAAGAGATAGTGCGACAGGAAGAGGCGACCGGTCGAATTGTCGGGCGCAGGATCGAGGAACAGAACGGGTGGGGAAGTCACGAAGATACAAGCGATCATGGCTACGGGGTAGCCCGACGAAGGTGGCAGAGGCAGTCGCCCCCCCAGATAGAGCGAGAACGGAATCAGCAGAAAGAGATAGTAGTGGGTCCACGAAATCGGACTGATGATCAGCGCCAGACACAAGACCGCCGAAATCTCCACTGGTGTCAGTTCCTTTGTTCGATGGTTCGATCGGCTGGCGCCCAATACCAGAGCGGAGAGAAGCAGGAAGCCGGCGATCAATCCGGTCCGCGCCCATGTCAATGACGAGCCAACAGGGATCGGCGTCCAGTCATAGAGCGGCGCCGTGCTCTGCAGCCGAAGCAAGAGCCCATCGATCGACTGGACATTAAAGGCCGCCAAGGACTTGTTGGAAAAGGGCAGCACGGCCTCGCGATACCAGGTCACGTGACTGTCCCATCCGGCCCAGAGAAGAGAGACGCTGATCAGGGCGATCAACGCAACGGCCTGTCCCGCCACCACACGCCAGCGGCCTTTCACGAAGAAATAGACCCCCAGCAACCCGAGTGGCAGCTTGATCACGGCGGCACAGGCTACCAACGCTCCGGCCCAGAAGTCTTTGCCGCGATCCAGGCAGGCGAGCATCAATACCAGCAGGCAGAGGGCCACGTGGGTCAGATTGCCCTCGCGAAAGCTGTAGAACAATGGCCCGTTGGTGATGAACAGCGCGGCGATCGCCCAACGTCTCCATCCGGTGGCGGCGGTGAGGGCGATCAGGACAGAGTAGCTCACGGCAATACACGCGAGCGAAAATATCGCGAAGCCAGCTTCCGCCTGAGTAAGGCTGAGGCGCGAAAGGGGCGCGAAGAAGAGTGCGACGACGGGAATGTTGACGAATCCGCACACCGCTGAGGCGTCGCATCCGTCGATCCGCGCATACAACCGGGAAATGTCCCACATGATCGCTCGTCCGGCCGGATAATAGGCCTGCGCATAGTCGCTGAAGAGTTCCGGCGGGTCCGACACGTGCCACATGAATACCAGCACCCCGGTCAATGCCAGCATGAGGCGCGCTGATGAGATGAATGGTCGATGTGGCTCGCGGGCATACAGAAGGAGGCACCCTCCGACGAGGCTGAGACTGAACAGGAAGAGGAGGTACGTAGACATGTTCGTCGTGGCGTCAGCCGTTGGCGGCAGGCCGCTGATCATACGGAACCGGCTCGTTGTCCTGGGCGGCGTCGAATTGTGGCGGCAACGGCCGGTCACGGTCATCTTCACTGTCTTGTGTCTGCGCTGCGGCCGTTGTGGCCGGAGCAAGAAACAGCACGTTGAGGAACGTATATGCACAGAGTGCCATTACGAAGGCTTTCAACATCTGCGAAGCGAGTTCGAGATGAAAAGTAAGCTCCCAATCGGACAGCGGGTCTCCATGCCCATGGGTGAAGACGAGCGCCGGCAGGATCGCTCCGGCGCAAGCAAGACCGAGGGCAAAGCGGCTTGTGTGGGAGGCCAACACCATGGCTGCCAGGGGCATCACAAGAATGGCGGCCCCGTAGGGATGGCTGTGGTACAGAATCATGATGGTGGCAAGGAGCGTCAGGAGCATTTTGGCCGGGAAGGTGTCGCTCGCGGCATTCCAGGGTCCTCGCCACACCCAGGCGACGCAGGCGATCGTGGCGAGACCCAGGCAGATGGTCAGCAGAATCCCGCTGCGCCAGTAGATGGCCGGGTACCAGTCCAGAATGAGCGAGCGCCAGTTAAGCATATAGATCGGGGAATCGCCGCGAAATTGCACCATGTCGCTGAACGCGCGCGGATACGCGAGGAGCGTCTGCAGCCCCCCGGCCCAGAGCGACGCAGCAAGCAGGACGGAGCCGGTCGCCGCGACACCGAAGACGGTCTTCCAGCGCCCTTTCCACAAGAGGAGCAGGCCTAACAGCAATCCATAGTGGGGTTTGATCAGAAGGCATCCGAGCCAAAGCCCCGCCCGCACATCTCGGCCGGCGCGAAGGGCGAGATAACATTCCGTGACTACCCAGGCCAGGATAATTTGGATCTGCCCCACATGCAGATTCAGGACGACCGGATAGGAGCCTAAAAAGAGGAGCATGACGGTCGGCGGATCCGCTCCTGTGCAGTGTCGGGCAACGCGCCAGCCGATCCATAAGGCGAGCAAGGCATTTGCGATACCCCAGACCAGCACGCTCCTGGCTGGGTCCAGCCAGGTCATCGGCCGCATCATCCACGCAAAAACGGGTGGATAGGGGACATGCGACGCCCAGATTCCAGGGGTGCTCGGGTTGTAGGCCGGATCATGCGCATAGGTGTCCAAGAGTCGGCGATATGCCACATTGGTCACGGACTTATCGTAAATCTTGGTGGGGGCGTCTCCTCCCATCACCGTGGCTTGCGCAAGATAGAGGCCGTAGTCCATGCCAATGTTCACGAAGAGGCCGGTCGCGGAATAGGCGCGCCAGAAGAACAGGAAGGCGCTGACGACCAAAGCCAGGGCTAGTCCGCGGATGAGCCACAGGTAACGGGAGGGTGGAGCGGCCCGTATAGCTTGGGATGAAAATCCGGAACGGGCCGATGACGGTTTCATCGATTCACTCTCGAACCGCGGAGCAATCTCCCTGACGCAGCGCATCGCAGGTGCAGTTGCCTTACGGAGGTCTGACGCATAGCGGTGAGGTTCTGCGGGAACTCGAGTAACGTACCCGCGGGTGCTGATCTGTGATGAGGCACTCTTCGTTCCTTCCTCTCTGTGAGGATTCCCGATGGCGGTTGGGTGGCCCGAATCGTGCGGTCACCTGTCGGTATCGGAGGAAACAGGCAGACGGCAACGCAGTTTGGCTATGGATAGATCGGTTGGTTGAGCGGTTTTCTGAAGCCGGTAGTGGTGTACGAGGGGCGCGGCCGGACGGTAGGAGTCCTACACGAGAATGATCGGTTCTGTTCACGCGCCTGGCTTTGCGGCGGCCTTTTCTCATGGTGTGTCTAAAAGTTCCGCTCGCACCACGTACCGCAAAGGCCCGCCGGGCATGATCGCATCGAAGGGAAAGCAGGTCACCAGTACCAGTTCCGTCCCTTCGTAGCTTGTCGCAATGCTGTCTCGCCGAGAATCCATCACCCGCTGCTCGGTGACTCTGTAGCGGCGGGTCGTTCCATCCGCCCCGATAAGCTCGAGCCGGTCCTCCATGCGCACCTCCTTCAAGAACTGAAAATGCGTGTCTCGATGTCCGACCAGCATCGTCGTGCCTTGCTGTCCCGGCAGCGCACTTGCTCCGACGTGACCGGGGCCAAATGCCAACGTCCGACCGTAGGCCCCGGCTAATACAATCAGATCGACCGACAATCGTGGCATCTGCAGGCGCGCAACCGGCCAGGTATCGGCCCAGGGCCAGGGTTTCGGCATGGCCTCTCCTTCCAGGGAGCGGGTCCAGGCCCGCTGCAGCAGCAGCTGCGCGAGCCCGGCCTTGGCATACATCCATGACCCTTCCCAGACCTGCCACAGTCCAACGGCAAAGCAGCTCGCCAGTAGCCAGATCAGGACAGGTGCAGGGTGCCTGGTTCGGTTCATAGGACTGCGGTCCGTCTTCCCCGCAGCCATGTCGCCAACATGAGCGCTGACAGTCCCAGCAATATGTGCCATTGCCAACCCGTGGCGGTCTTGGGCAGGCCTGCCAGGTCCTGGGCGTGCGTCAGGTTCGTGGGCTGCCCTTGATCTGTTCCAGGGGGCTGGGTCGGTCGAGCCGGTGTGACATCAACGGCCACCAGACTCGTGTACCGACTGACCAGATGGTGGGCCAGTGCGACGTTGAGGATAGATGTTTTCGTAGTCTCGTCACTGCCTCCCTTCGTAGCGTCATCCATCAGCGACGAGATTTTCTGCCGCGCCCAATAGACGGAAAGCCCGCTATGTGTCGCGGCCTGATTCAATGAGACCGGCAGCGACCAGGGACGACCTCCTGCCTCCCCCCGGAGCATCGCGTGCGATGGTAGTGAATCCGCTTTGAGCGCCACGACAATCGGCTCGCCTTCATACAGATCGGTAATCCTGGCTGGATATTGCTCCAGCCCGGACCATCCAGGCTGGTCGAGCGTGATGTCTCCGAGCACCGGGCGTTCCAGTTTTTTGAACAGGCGTGCCAGTTCCTGTTCGACCTCCTCCACCTTGCCGATATAGGTGAACGTCCCGCGTCCGAATTCGGCCGCTGTTCGCATCAGGTGGCTATTGGGCGTGGACCCGATACCGACGGTGAATAGGCGCCTGCTGCCCACACGTTGGTGCAGCAGCTCAAACAATTCTTCCTCATTCCCGACCTGGCCATCGGTTAATAAAATGATCTGTTGCAGCCGTGAGCTGTCTTGCGGGCTCTTGAGGGCCTGTCGCAAGGCCGGAAGGACTTCGGTCCCGCCATCGGCGGAGAGTTGCTCGGTATACCGGACGGCCTGTTTGATCGTTGTGATGGTGACCGGTTGAGGAACGGAGAACAGCGAACGGACGGTGTGGTTGAATTGGATGATGTTGAAGCGATCCTGCGTGGATAAGCGCGTGAGGGCTGCGGCCAAGGCGCGTTTGGCTTGATCGATCGACGGGCCCGCCATGGAGCCTGAGGTGTCGATGATGAACGTGAGGTCGCGAGGAATGCGTGGCCCTTTCTCGTCATACTGCGTCGGTGGGACCAGCATCAGCATGGCATAGGTTTCCCCGTTCTTCTGTTCCGTAAAGACTGTGGCAACGGGCTCGCTGCGTGGCGCGGGGTGCCAGGTCAGGTGAAAATCGCGATCGGCCGGTACGGCGTTGGCCCGGAGCGTGACGTGATAGCCGCCTTCAGCATCCGGTATGGAAATGATGGGATGAAAGGATGACGCCACCTTGTCGATCGGGAAGCCGGGATGAAGTGCTAGTGAAAGGCTGAGAGGATTGATCAGGCCATAGCGGGGTGATGGCATCGGCGGGGTGATGCGCGAGGCATCGGGCACGCGGTCTGTGTCCAACATCGTGCCGGATCCTGTGGGCGACTGTCCTTCGATGCTGACCGGGGTGCCGGGGATATAGCGCTGTCCGACCGCCATGGGAAAGCGCAGGTGATACTGCTCGTCGTCATACCGGACTGTTTCCTGGTACTCGATTTCGATGGTGATATGTTCGCCGGGGCCGATATTCGCCACAGAAGTCGTAAAGATATTCGGCCGCTCCTGCTCCAAAAGACTCGTGCGCTTTCCCTGCTGCTTGGCCTGTTCATAGACCTTCTTGGCTTCAGTCCGTTGCTTGATCTGCCCTTCGATGATCCGCCCGCCGACTCGCATGCGCAGGTGATCGACGGCAGCCGTTTCGGGGAGGGGGAAGACATAGATGCCTTCAAGCCAGTCCCCTTTGATGGTGCTGGGGTTTGTGAACTCCTGCCGGACTGTTGCCCGGGCAATCATACCCGTGACGGCGATCTGGACATCGGTCTTCAGCACCGGGGCCGGAGTGAATCGACCGGCCTGATCAGTACGGAAGAGCAGGGTACCTTCCGTGACCTCGTTGATGCCCATGGTGGGAATGGCCCCGGTGCTCAACGTCGCAGGCGGTTCGGCCGCACTGGCGTCCGGGGGTGGAGAGCCAAGGCCAGTGGCGAGTGCGATGCAGGCCATCAGGCATCGTGCACATCTGTGAAATCGAGAGTGGCGGGCAAAGAACCATTCAGTCAGCATGCGATCCTCGTGTTGTCCGATGCGGGTGTGTTGCGTGGGTGTGGGTCCCCTGGGAAAGACTGAGGTCTTTCCCAGGGAGAGTCCCGACGTGACGTTAGTTGCCGGTTGAAGACTCAGCAGGAGTCTCTGCCTGATCGTAGGAAGCCGCGGCAGGAGAATCATGCTCGCTGCCGGAATCGATTGAAGCCGGTTCCATCGACAGGTCAGAGCTGTTGGAGAAAGGATCCATCACGGGTTTCGTGGTGATGGCGGGAACCACCATGTGTGCCTGGCCGATCTTTCGCAGTTCCATATGCACCCGGCGATTCATCTGGCGGCAAACATCGCTCTGGTCGATGCACAGCGCACCTTCTTCACCCAGGCTCACCGTGCGGATGGCCGATTCCGGCACGCCCATGGACACAAGCTGTTGCTTGACCGTCTCGGCCCGTTTCATGCCGAGAATCTTGTTAAAGCTCATCGAGCCTTGTTGATCCGTGTAGCCCTGCAGCAACACGCCCCAATCGGGTTCGTTCTTCAGAAATTCCGCATGGCGCTGTAGCGCGGCCTTGCCGTCATCGCTCAGTCCCTTGCGGCCGATTTCAAAATGGATGTCGTCGTGCAGGATGTCGGTACTTCTGCTGGCTAATGGGGCTGTTTCCACATGCGTGACCGGTATCGTGGGTGAGACCGCTACCTTGTCGGTGGAGTCTTTCAGGACTTGGGACACCTGGGTATTGTCGAGCGCCTCCGACGATCGGTTGCTATGCGCGGCTTCATCCGCCTGGGAGTAATACCAGAAGGCGGCGACGACGATGGCCAGGAAGCCGACGAGACCGCTGAGGATATAGACATCCTTCATGTCCCGATCCGGGCCGATGATGGTAGGGGCGACGGATCCTGCACTGACGGTGGCTGTAGGGGCTTTCTGCATGGTGCCTACTCCTTGTGTGAAGGAGCCGGATGGTTCCGGCTCACTGGTGGTTGACGATGATCCGATTGTCTTGCGCTAGCGGGGCCGGCCTTCTGGTTGCTCACCTCCTTCCTGCCGAACGTCCGCCGTTGGGCCGTGCGTAGAGCAAGGCAGAGGCCAGGCATAGCCGCCGGCTTGGCGACTGGAAATCCATTGCAGAACAATGAGTTAGGCGAACTGTGTGGATGCGTGGAAAATTGGATGGATGCGGGGACTAGCGGGGATGCGGGGCCAGCCCCGCATCATCATGAAGCGCAGATAGAATGCCTCGGCGAAAAATGAGGCATAGGGACTGTCACCCCATGCACACTGCCGATCTCTGGGGGGCCTAATGGGTATTTAATTATCTTCACGAAAGGTGTGTGCTACTGCTGCATCCAGAATGTACAGCAGTCCCACACTAGAAAGTCGAATTCCAGCAGACCATCTCAGGACCCAGGATGGCAGAAAAGCTTGTTCAGAGCTCCGGCATTAGGTATCCCACGCGGGAGGTTGTGATATGACGCCCCTGCAGCGCCTTCTATCAAGCCTTACCGCAATTATGAGGCCCGCAAGCCATGCTCGGGATCAAGAACGGTTAACGATAGGGAACGCAGCTATCGTTCTCCCTTCCGGCTGGATACTGTTGAAAACTGATGAAGAGCTAACAAGTGCTCGCTCTTCGGACGGGCATCAACGTGTGACCATGTCCATTCTTCGCTTCAAGGCAAAAGCTTCATTCGAGGATTTTAAACAGCTTTGTTCTCATCAAATTGAGGCAGAAAAAAAAGTGCTGGAGGATGGATTCGTCGAGGCTGACGCTCCATTCCAGAACTCAGGCTCTTTCGGAATGTTCTTTTTTGGGGGCGATAAGAAGGTGAGGCGCACCTTTTCTGGCTATTTGTTCCTCGAAAAGAATGAGTTAATCACCATTTATGTGGAAGGTGTTGGCGTTGCTCCGAAGGAGCATCTGCTTACCTTTCAAACAATCGTAAAGAGCCTGAAGCGACGATAACTAGTGGGGCGTTGTTCGACTCACTCGATAGACAGTCATAGAACCTTGTCAAAAGTGTATGCACGGTGACCTCTGCTGTTGAAGGAGTCACTGATAGTGGGTTCGAATTGCATTGCAGCATGCGGACGGCCATCCATCTTGCCTGTGACAATCACCGTCTGCTAAAACCGGCCGAGCCGGTTATGCCTTGGTCGCAAGTTCGGATAGTCCGCTCGATCTGATAGCAACAACAGCCTTCTACTCCTCATCCCATCCTGGCGGCCCACGCGTTGAACCGTTCGAGAGTTTTCTCTCCTCGAAGGGTGAATCGCGGGCGAGGAATCGCCGCAGCAGGGTCCGGCGTCGTTCCAGGAATGTGTTTGAGAGGGGTGGGTGCTGCTGTAAGATCGAGCAAAATCCCCGGTGATTGCGCAGGTATGAATTTATGCAGGGAGAATTGTTCGATGAAGAGGTTGTCCTCGTGGTTGTTGGTTTCTTGGCTCTCGATGGTGTCGTTGAGTCAGGCGGCGGACTATCAATTGACCCTTGGTCAGGGGATCGATGTCTGTGAAGCCTGCAAACAGAATCTTGAACGGATGACGGCGCACCCCGCGTGCGAGCGGGAGTACAGTGTGCAGTTCGAGTTGGAGCCTCCGGCCTGGACACCATTCGATGTGGCCGGACATCTCGACGCGATGGAGCAGGTGCTCTATTTTCTCGCCGCCGGCAGTGAGTCTGCCGGGAACCCCGTCCTGGATGAACGCCAATTCGAGGAGACGATCCGGAGAATCAGCACCAAGGAGGAGCCGTGGGCCTATTGGGCGCAGGTGGATATCAATAACGATGGAAAGGTGGAGCCGGTGCTCAGGCTCCATTCGGCGTTGTGCCGCTCGCGAAATGATGGATCGATCGGCCGGGCTTACTCAGCGCCCATCGTGGTGCTCACGGAAAACCTCAGCGGCATCGATCCGGCGTTGACGAATCTGGTGCTTCAAAATCCCGGTCAGGATGGGCGCGCGGCCGGCGAAACCAATTACCAGCTCTACGGCGTATTCCAGTATAAAGGGGTGACGTATTTCGATCGCTGGGACGACGCGGGGAGCGGCGATCAGGCCGACCGGTTTACGTTGAGCATCTACGCGTCAACCGGAGATACCACACGCAAACTGTGCCGGTTGAAGGAATTGCAGGCCAAGCGCTGGTTCCCCGGCTTGCCCTGCGCATCCGGTCATTGCCGGGCGGCAAGGCCAATTCCCACGCGGTTTATCCCGTGACTGCATCCACGCGGCGCGCACGGGCACTCCGTCCATCAGCGACTTTTCAATCGCCATAGCGACGTCAACTCCGCTGCGCGGGCGGCGCGAAGGGGATCCGCCTGATCGGAGGCGCGCGGGTGGTGCGGCCGGATGTCAGTCTTGCCGACGACGACAAGTCCTGCCTGCTCGAATGCAGCGAGCAGGTCGGCCCTGGTTCTCAGTGCCAGATGTTCGGCAAGATCGGAGAGTAAGAGCCAGCCTTCTCCGCCTGGTTCCAAGTGGGCGGCCAGCCCGTTGAGAAATCCATACAGCATTCGGCTCTCTGGATCGTAGATCGCCTGTTCAAGGGGTGAAGTGGGCCGCGCCGGCACCCAGGGTGGGTTACAGACAATGAGTTGCGCTGTGCCTGCAGGAAACAGATTGGCCTGCACCACCTCCACCTGATCACTCAACTCAAGCCGTTGAAGATTCTCGCGGGCGCAGGTCAAAGCGCGAGGATCCTGATCGGTCGCAATGATGCGTGGGACACCGCGGCGGGCTAGAACCGCTGCCAGCACGCCCGTCCCCGTTCCTACATCGAACGCCACGCTAGAAGCGGGAAGCGGGGCATCGGCCACCAGCGCCACATACTCACTCCGGATCGGCGCAAACACTCCGTAGTGCGGATGGATGCGGCCGCCCAAAGCCGGGACCTCGATCCCGTTTTTTCGCCATTCGTGCGCACCGATCACGCCGAGTAATTCCCGCAGCGAGACCAGTGCCTGAGCTGTCGCAGGGCCGTAGGCTTCGGTGCAGGCCTGCCGGAGATCGGGGGCGCGGCGCAGGCGGATGGCGTAATCCTCCTCCAGAGTGACCAATAACATGCCAAGGATGCGGGCCCGGCGTGATTGCGTCTGCCGATGAAAGTGAAACGACTCCGTGGGAGACGCGCCGGGCTTCGGGGGATGGCGGTCTGCTCGCCTGGCCATGGCATTGAGCAGTTGTCGCGCGTTTTGGAAATCGCCGCGCCAGAGCAGCGCCGTGCCCTCGCAGGCCAACCGATGGGCAGCATCGGCGGTCATGTTGTCGTCGGCAATCATCACGCGGGTCGGCGGCGGCGCGCCCCATTCCGAACGCCACTGCGCGGAGCAAGGCTGCCCTGCCTCTGTCCAATTCACCTGCGCCGGTTCAGTCATAAGCAGTTCCGCCTTCTGATCATGATCATGAAAAATGTCGCCGCACGAGGGCCTCGACGGACTTGAAGTGGCGCTCGGGCAGGTTTTTGAAACGCCGCTTACAGTCCAGCAGAGCGTGGTCCACGCTGGTGAACGGAGTGATGGTCTCCATGAGGTGGCCATAGTAGTCCATGACTTTCAGCTCGACCGTACGCAGGAGGGATGGATCACCGGCCAGCTCGGCGGCGGCTTTGGCTTGGTCTCCCCCAGAATCCATGAGCGCTTGAAAGCAGAGACCTTTCAGCCGCTGGGTCACTGTGCTGCGATCCCATCCCAGAGCCTTGGCCGTGGCTTGCATGTCGAAGCGTTGTTGACGCAATTGCTGCAAGACGGCGAGGTCACCCGCGGGATCAGGCAGGAGCGGGGCGGTGCCGGATGGCCCGATGGGCCGCGGCGGGGGACCGGCCAGGCGAAGATCCGCTGCGGAGAGAACGGGACCGTCTGACAGTGCCACCGCCTGCTCCAGGCACTGCCGCAACTCTCGCACGTTACCGGGCCAGGCTTGGTGCATGAGCGCCGAGATTGCCTCTTCCGAAAGTCGCAGGGATGCCTGGTGGTTGTGTTTTGCAGCTTCGAGAAGGCAGGCCTCTGCGATGAGCGGAATATCGTCCCGGCGGTCCCGCAACGGCGGCAGGTGCAGCACAAGGCCTTTGAGGCGGAAATACAGATCTTCGCGAAACCAGCCTTCCGAGACCCCGCGCTGCAGATCCTTGTTGGTCGCTGCCACGATACGGACATCCACGGTTGTGGGCGTTGTGGCCCACGCGATAGAAGGACCGATCCTGCAACACGCGCAAGAGTTTGCTTTGATGGTCCAGGCGCAGGTCGCCGATTTCGTCGAGGAAGATCGTGCCGAGGTGCGCCAATTCGAAATACCCTTTGCGATCGGCATGCGCGCCGGTGAAACTGCCGCGGACATGGCCGAAGAGTTCGCTTTCAAACAGTTCCGGTGAAATGGCCGCCATATTGACGGCAATAAAGGGTTTCGCGGCTCGAGGACTCATGCGATGCACGGCACGAGCGCAGAGTTCTTTGCCGGTTCCCGCTTCGCCGGTGATCAGGACGGTGACGGTCGTGCGTGCGCCTTTCTTCAGGTCGCGAAACATCGTGAGAACCGCCGGATGCCTGGCGATCATTCCTGCCTGCTCGCATTCGCGGCGAAGGGCGTCCTGTTCGGCGTTGCCCAGCGGCTCCGCGCTGATCGTCGCGGCCCGCATGCCCTGGAGCTGTTGTTCAAGTGCGGCCATCCGTTGCCGGGTGGCGTCTTCCTGCGCCTGGGCCTCGGCAATCCTGAGTTGCAGATCTGCAGCGAGCCGGCTCGATTCGGCTTCTTTTGAGGCGGACTGCGACATGCTGGCGCGAGCGGTTTCTAAATCCTCCTCGAGACTTTCCACAGCCGTTTCCCGATAGACCAGCGCTTCTCGAACCGCCACGAGGTGCTGTTGAACCTGCAGCATGTCCTGCTCCAATAACACCAGGCGCCTGGTTGCCATCAGCTGGCCCAGGAGGCTTCCGGTGATCAGAATCATCACTGTAGCTGTGACGGGGATGATGAACGGCAGTACCCAATGGGTGGTGGCCAGCATGGTCCACGTGAGGCAGAGATACAGCAGCAGAAGTCCTGTTCCCAAGATCGGGCCTTTCCAATCCGCCCAGCGGAGGACCATCCAGGCTGCCGAGAGGCCCAGGGCGAACGTCACGACGGCTCGTTGCAGCGGGGAAAGGTTCCGGATCCAATCCTGCGTCAGCAGCGTGTGGAGCAGATGTGCCTGCAGCAGCATGTCCGATGCCTCCTCCCCGGAGGGAAGCGTGCGTTCCGGTTGAGGGGGCGGTTGAGTGAGGAGCATGACGGCTTTGCCGTTGACCAGGGTACTCAGGCCGTCATTGTCCTTCCGGTCGATCATGCGGGAAAGATCCAGAACCGTGATGGCAGGGAACACCGTAGAAAGCGGATGTCCGGCAACGTTGATGAGCAGGCGTCCGTCACGGTCCAGGGGAATGGTGATGTCGCGGGTCGATCCGCCCGGCACTCGCGCGTGGTGCAGCCGCATCACGTCAGACTGTCTTTCGAGTTGAGTTGGTGGGAGCTGCCAGAAGGTGGTGGCCAATGCGAATCCCACAGCCGGAAGTTCTCCCGGGCCATCGCCATGAAAGAGCGGCAGGCGGCGGACCACGCGATCGGAATCAAGCGTCGGGTGCAGGGTGCTTCGTCCCGTGATGAGGGATGGTGATGGGGGCGCGGAGATGGTCGCATCCTGATTCGGGACGGAAGCCATGATCGCGGGATACGAGACCGTCCCCGCCGACTTCACGGCTTCGATCAGCAACGCGTCACTGACGGCGCCGCCCAGATTGGGAGGGCTGGGAAGCTCAAGGGGAATATCCAGGCCGATCGCGGCGGCTCCGGCATCATGTAGCGCGGTGATGAGTTTTGCCGGGAGCGCGCGATCCCATGATCCGGTGCCGAACTGTTGTTCGCTGGCCTGGTCCCTGACAATGAGGAGGATGTGCGGGTCGGGAGCCGGTTGGGCACGAAGGCGCATCCAGGTGTCGTACGGTGCCCAGTCCAACGCCTGACGTGTGGCCGGGGCCGGCGTCCAGATGACTTCGCTGAGGACAATCGAGGCCAGCGCCATCACCGCGGCTTGCAGCCAGATAGTCCTGACGAACAGGCGGATGGCGATTCGCATGGGTGGTCGCTGACGAACCGGATTCTGGAAATGTCTGCTACTTACGGCTTGGGAGGCTCAGCTGCGACGTCGTCGAGGATGCGTTTCACGTCATCCTTCGGCAAACCCTTCAGATAGCTCTTGGCCTTGGCCTGATCGGGGGCCAGGCCGAGGCCTTTGCCATAGATACGGGCCAGCGCCATGCGGGAGGGAACGGCTCCGTCGGCGGCGGTGGATTCCAGGTAACTCAGGATCCATTGGCCATGCGGCGGGAGTTGGCCGTCGAGTCCCTGTTCATAGAGGTGCACCAGCATCGCATGCGAGATGTCGTTGAGCGCATAGGCTTCACGGAGCAGCACCGGGAGCGCCTCGGCCGTGCGTCCCTGTTTCAGCAACGTCGTGCCGACGGTTTCCGTGGGCTGATCCCGGTCGAGGTCGGGGAAGTCCAACCAGATCTGGTCGCAATAGTTCTTGAAGGCCTCCGCGGCCGCCTTGGATTGTTTAGTCTGTAGATTTCCTTTGATGGCTGCCAGGCGTCGGAGTTGCGTCAGCGCTTGAGCGGCTTCCGGTAAGCCCTGTTCGAAGGCCTGCGCCCACCAGGTGATCGCCATGATCTGGCTCTTCTCGACTCCCTGTCCGGAGCGATAGGCATTGCCGAGGAAATATTGCGCCTTGGCCAGGCCGGCCAGCGCGGCTGCTTCAAGTTCCTGCGCCGCGTCTTTGTCTTTGCCTGCCACCTTGAGCACGAGTCCGAGACGGTAATGGGCCTCGGCGAAATCCGGTTTCAACCGCAGGGCTTCCTGGTAGGCCTTGATGGCCGATTGGATGTTGCCGCGTGTGTATTGAATCGTGCCCATGCTGTAGTGGGCTTGCACCAGCATCGGATCCAGGCGGACGGCTTCCTGCAGCTCCGTCATGGCGGTCCGCCAGTCCTGCTTGGCCATCAGCGCGGTGCCGAGATCGAGGTGCGCCTGCGCGACGGTGGGATGGAACCGCAGCGCGGTCCGGTATTCGTCGATCGCGCCATCCGTATCACCCAACTGAAACAGGGTTCTGCCCAGTGTGAGCCGCGGCTCTTGAGCATCCGGTTCGATATGCAGCGCTTGCCGAGCCTTGGCCAGGATCTCGAGTGGCGTAAGCGGAGGCTGTACCGGCGGCGCGACCGGTGGCGGCGGGGCCGGCGCGGGAGGTTCGCCGGGCAACGGTTCTACGCGGACGGCTTCTTGCGGGGCCTGGTCAGTCGGTGGAGCGGCGGGCGTCTCGGTGACGGAGGTTTCTGCTTTAACGGATCCTGTTGCCGCACCAGCGGAAGGCTCTTCTTGCGCACCGGCCGGCAGGGACGGAAACGGCAATGCCACAGTCACTATGAGAAACCATCGTCCGACGGCAACGCGTTGCAACCACATAAGCGCTGGCAGGGCTCCACGTAAAAGGTATCCGACTATATACACATAGATGACCGGAAATTTCCATGGGATGTCATGGGGAACCCTGCACAGGATCCGTTCGAATCTGATCGCGGGGTGAAATCAGTTCGAGGTCGCACGTACACGAATCCGAGCCCTGGCTCACATGGCCAGGAAGGCAAGCGTGAGCGCAATGGCAGCAAGGAGCGCGAGCACGCCTAACAGGAGGTAGCGCCACCACGCCAGTTGATCCAGGACCGGCATGAATCCCAAGCTCACGCCCTCGGCGAGCATCCAGTTTCGAAACTCTTGGGGCGCGACGGCGTGGACTCCCCGCGACGTACAGGACGCGATGAAGCGATCGACTACCAGGCCCCGCACTCCCGCATGAATCAACCGTTCAAGCCACTGTGGAAGCCGCAGGCGTCGCCCGGCTTGCGCGACAGAGTGCTCGACGAGGGTTTCGTATTCCTGTCGAACGGTGGCCAGCTCCCGGCCCGTCGTATCTGCGCTCCGGTTCAGGGCAGGCAAAGTATGCAGCCAGTCGCGGAGGGCCTCTTCAAGCCGTTCCGCCATTTGTCGGGCTGCATCCAATACACCGGCCACCGTCCCGCCGACGATCCCGATGAGGACGTACAACACCGTCAGTGACCAGCTTCCCAGCATGGTCCAGGTTCCACGGTTCGAGACGGAGAGGCTGTACAAGAGCGCTGCCCCTCCCACGATGCTGGTGGCGAGCAGGATGTGCAGAGGCAGGGTGCGGATCAACGTTTGGAAAAAGGTGCGGGGACTGTTCTCGTTCGGCCGTGGCGGAGCCTGCATCATGGCATGGGGTGGGTTACGGCTTGAATGGCGCTGGTTGCCGATGAGTCGGCCAGATTGTCCGGAGACGGTCCACAATGGAGGCGAGGGCATCCGGACCAAGCCTGACTGGATCATGCGCAACACGCCACACCGGCTCGAGTGGAGCCGGGTCTTGCGACAGGCGCGGAATCAGGTGCCAATGGATGTGTGGCAGCTGATTGCCGAGCAGTTCATAGTTGATCTTCACCGCGTGCCATTCCTCGGCGAGCAGGGCGGACACCTGGGCGACTTCTTCGATGAGACGGCTGCGTTCCTCGCGCGAGAGGTGAAAGAGTTCGGTCGCGTGGCGCTTCAAGACGAGCACCGTCCAGCCGGGAAAGAATTGGTCGTCGTGCAGATAGGCGTTGGTGAGACCGCAATCGGCGATGAAATGATCCTGGCTCGGCCAGGTGCCGACACACGCCTTGCAGGGATGGTCGCTCATGGCTGGAGGAGGGTCCGTGCTTCTTCCGCCGTGAGCAGGCCTTTTTTGAGCAGGAGCTGAATGAGTTTGTCCGTGGTCGCTTTGTGCGGTGCCGCGGCGGCCGCAGCAGCGGCGGCCTGGGATTTTTGTTTCGGTGGCTCGCGCCGCTGTCCCATGACGCGGAATGAAGGGGTGAACACGGCCACGTAGTCGCGATTCCGGATGCGGACGGTGACGGGAAGGCTTTCGCTGTTCGGCGTGAGGTCAGGACCGGATCCTTGCGGAATGCGGAAAAACGGTTTTCCGTCCTCCGTGGTCCCGTCCTGCCCGATGATTTCCATCCTCGTCAAAAGGGATTCGCCCGTCAGATTTTCACGATCCTGTCCGGCGGTATTGGTGATGTGATCCAGGACCAGAATGAGACTGTCCGCCACAAAGAGATCGGGCGAACTGTTGCGGACCGACACGTCGTAGCGATATTCACTGGAAAAATTGTCCCGGCTACGGAGCGTGACGAATGGCGTCACCTTGCCGGTCACATCCACCAGCTGATCGGACGCATAGACGGGAGCGGCGGTGTCCGCCAGCAGAAGGCACGCACCGGCTGCCAGGACCTGCATGGACCGAGGTATTCTCATGGTTCCCTCCCGTTGTCGATCGGCATCCGGTTCAGAATAACAAAGCCCCGCAGCCAGTGCGAGGAAATCCTGTTCAGCACGACGGTCTGCTTGACACGTTCTTTTCATGGACGATATTCTGCCCAGCGGTCAATCGTCGCTCCCGGTGCATCACTCCTGCATGGCACGTACACGTACTACCTCCCTTCCCTTGCTGGTGCCACGGGCATTCGTCTCCACGTTGTTACGGTTGTACGATTATCCTGATCCACGTCGTCCCGGGCGAGTGATCAAGGGGTATGACTGTCCTCATGCTGTGCGGACGGCCCGGATGTGCGCGGCGGTGGCTCAACGGTTGGGACACGAACCGGCGCGCGTGCAGCAATATCAGATCGCCTGCCTCCTCCATGACCTTGGCCGGGCCGGACTCGATCGCGCACTCTTCGGCCGCATCTGGTCATGGGCCCGTGCCCAGGGCATTCCCACCAGGCCTCGTGAATGGAGGGCGGCCCATCCTGAGACCCGCTACGGCAAGGAGACGGAAGCCTTTGTCGCCCGCTATCGAGCTGCGATGGAGTCGGCGGGCATCACCCTGGATCCCTGGGCCTGCGAACAGGTGGAAATGCGCCTGGGGTATGCCCGTCGTCTGACCGCGCGACTCCGTCTTGTGAAACCCCGCTTGCGTGACCTGGGAGTGACCTGGGCGCCCTGGATGGGGCGGGTGATGCTCTACTACTACTATCCCGAGAAGCTGGCGGGCGCGCAGCCCTGGGTTCGGCAGTTGGCGGAGATCCTCGTCGCATGCGAGCAGTTCGAAGCGTTCAGCAATCAGCGCCGTGGTCGTGATTATTATGTCCGCCGCCGCGAAGACCTGGCGGAAGCGTTTGCCTATCTCAACGGGTTGCAGAAGGAAGGAATCATCAGTCGTCCTGTCGTGCAGGCCTTGCGAGAACTCGCGGCAGAAGGCGCGTTCGACACCGTGCTTGAGCAGGCGAGGGGGCGGGCTTTATCAAAAAGAGAACGGGCATTTTTGCGTCAGGCTGGTAAGGAGTAGCGGATGGCCGTCAACACGGTAATGATTCGAGTGCCCATGCAGGGCGACAGCCGGATGGAAAATATCACCGGGCGGGTACAGGCGGCTTTGGAACAGACGCAGCTGCGTGCGGGCATCGTGACCCTGTTTATCAAACATACGACCGCCTCCGTGCTGATCGTCGAAGATGAGCCCGGTATTCGTGCTGATACCATAGCCATTTGGGAGCGCCTCATTCCCGCCGATCCTCACTGGCAACACAATGAGCGCAATGCGGGCGAGGATAATGGTCACAGCCATCTGCGCGGGCAACTCCAAGGCCAGTCACTCACGATTCCGTTCACGGATGGAGCGATGACGTTGGGAACGTGGCAACAGATCGTCGTGTTGGATTTTGATACGCGCGCCAGAACCAGAGAGCTGGTGCTGCAGGTCATCGGGGAATAGATGCGATCGGTGAGCATGCGGGCACAAGTATCTGTCGCACGGTTGTTGAGTGTCGGGTTGTTGTCGGGCCTGGTAGGGGGACTCTTGTCGCCGGCCGGAGGGATGGCGGCCGAAGGCACTTCCCCCGTGCCCGTGGCGCAAGTCGCGGTTCCGACTGAACTCAGTCCCGAAGAGCAGGCGACGATTGCGGTGTTCGACCGCGCGGCTCGATCCGTGGTGTTTATCGCCAACACGGCGATGCAGCGTGATCCCTGGTCGTTTAACCTGTTTGAGGTGCCGCAGGGCTCCGGGACGGGGTTTGTTTGGAACCGGCAGGGCCACATTGTGACCAACTATCACGTCATTTATGGAGCGGATTCGATTACGGTGACGCTGGCAGACCGTACGGAATATAAGGCGAAGGTTGTCGGGGCTGATCCTGATCATGATATCGCCGTGCTGCAGATTCAGACCTCCGAAGTGACGCTCCAGCCGGTTACCATCGGCAGCTCTCAGTCGTTGCGGGTGGGGCAAAAGGTGTTGGCGATCGGGAATCCCTTCGGCCTCGATCATACCTTGACGACCGGCGTGGTGAGCGCCTTGGGCCGCACGATCAAATCGATGAGCAATCGGACCATTGAGGGCGTGATTCAGACCGACGCCGCGATCAATCCGGGCAACTCGGGCGGGCCGTTACTCGACAGCGGCGGTCGCTTGATCGGGGTGAACACGCAGATCGTCAGTCCCAGCGGTGCATTTGCCGGTATTGGATTTGCCGTGCCGGTCGATACGGTCAGTCGCATCGTGCCGGAATTGATCAAGCATGGAAAGCTGATCAGGCCGGGGTTGGGCATTTCGTTGGTGCCCGATGCCATGGCGCGGCGCTGGGGCGTCAAAGGCGTCATCATCGGAAAGGTCGGGCGCGGTAGCGCGGCGGAACGGATCGGGCTTCACGGGGCGCGTGAAACCGCCGGAGGCCGCATTGAGCTGGGCGATATTATTGTCGCCGTGGACGGCAAACCGGTCGAGACTATCGACGACCTGATGGATCTCATGGAGCAACATAGGGTCGGTGATCAGGTCACGATTGAGTTCGCGCGCGGCAATCGCCGGATGCAGGCGGTGGCGACCCTCCAAGCCGTCAACTGAGATGCAGGAGACTGAAAAAGCCCGCCAGCGGCGTTCTCGCATCGCGACAAGCCTCAACGTACCCAGAGGGTACGCCTCGTCTCGTCGCTCACTGCGGCCTTGCCGGACGATCTTTTTGAGTCTCCTGCGGGAGCGCGCGTTTCCATTGCGAACCCATCGCTCATGGAAGTTGCTCGCACTATCAGCCGTTCGCCGCAATGGGACAATCGATGCGGCCTAAGGCGACAGTGGCCTGGCTCCCTGTGTTAGGATGACCGGAGTTGCACCAGCCGGAGGAATAACTATGAGTGACCATCGGAATGCGGATCAGCCTGGCCATGGGGCACAGCCATCGCCATCGCGCGAGGCCTCGACGCCGGCCGATCCAATTGAATTGATAGATGAATGCCTGGCCGCCTTTCCAGACGGCGACCCTCGGCAGAAGCTCCTATACAAGTTGCGCCATGTCGTGACGGCCCAGTCGGTCGCCCAGGACCGGCGTGACACGGAATTGAAAAAACTCAACGACGTCGTCGCAAAGCTGACGGCGCCGGCCAACCGGGTGGGGCTGCTCGTGGAGGTGCCGGCGGAGGGCGTGGCGCGTATCGTGGTCGGCGGGGCGGAGTATTACGCCAATATCGATCCACGGCTTGCTGCCGAGGAGCTCAAGATCGGGGCTCAGATCCTCGTGAACGAGGCGTATACGGTAATCAAGGCTCTGGGGTATGACCGCAACGGGCCGGTGCTGAAGGTCGCGGAGATTTTGCCGGACGGACGGATTCGGTTTGAGCAGGATATGGGGCGACAAGCGTTGATTCTGCAGCGGTCCAGCGATTTGCTGGGTGTAGACGTCAAGGCCGGCGATGAAGTCCGCATTGAACCCACGCACCGGATTGCGATTGAGAAATTTGAGAATCGGCAGGCGCGGACACATCTGCTGGATGAAGTGCCGACGGTCACGTGGGAGCAGATCGGCGGGCAGCATCAGGCGATCGAAGCCATCCGCAAGGCGATCGAATATCCCCTGCTCCATGCCGACACCTTCACCAAATATCAGTTCACGCAGCCGAAGGGGTTTCTGCTGTATGGCCCGCCGGGCTGCGGCAAGACCATGATCGGCCAGGCAGCAGCGGCGAGTTTATCGCAGTTGGTGCGAGCGTCGCAGGGGCAGGCCTCTTCAGAGAGTCAGGCGAAGAATCCCCCGGTGACGAGCGGTGCGTTTCTGCACATCAAGGGGCCGGAAATCTTGAATATGTGGCTGGGCGAGTCCGAACGGATCGTCCGGGACCTCTTTGCCAAAGCGCGGGCGAGGCGCAAAGAAGGCGCGCTGCCGTTCATTTTTATCGATGAAGCGGAGTCGGTGCTGGGCACGAGACGATCGATGCGGTCGTTTAACATCAATAATACGCTGGTGCCGATGTTCTGCGCCGAAATGGACGGGATCGAGTCGTTGCAGGATGTGGTGATCATCCTGGCCTCCAACCGGCCGGATTTGATCGATCCCGCGGTGCTGCGGCCGGGTCGGATCGATCGCAAGATCAAAGTGGCGCGTCCGACGCGTGAGGCCGCTGTGGAAATTTTGTCGGTCTATCTCACGCCTGCGCTCCCGCTCGACGCCACGTTGTTGGAGCAACATGAGCACTCGCATGACAAGGCGCGTCGCGCGACCATCGAACAGGTGGTCGACAGTCTCTTTTCGCGGACCGATCAGAACCGGGTGCTGTCCATACGTCTGCGAAACGGGCAACACAAAGTGCTGTATCGTGGCGATCTCGTCAGTGGGGCCATTCTGTCTGCTATCGTCCAACGGGCGAAGGAAAAGGCCATCGAACGGGCTGTGGCGCAAGCCGGCACCATGGCCGGCGACGGCCTTCGCGCGCAAGATCTTCTCGATGCCGTGCAGGAGGAATATCGGGAAGGGGAGATGTTGCCTCCCGACGATGCGGCCGAAGAATGGTTGAAGTTGTTGGACCATCATCCTGCGCAGGTGGTGGGAGTGTCATCGTTTCGCCGCAGCAGGCCGACAGAAGAACGATTGGTGAACCAGATTATCTGAGCATGAAACGCGTGGTCTCCCACGCCTCACGAACTATGCATCTCTTCGGTATTGAAACAGAGTACGGCATCACCCGAGAGGATCTCGAGACGGTCGATCCGGTCGAGGAATCGATGGAGTTGGTGCGCGCCCATCTGACCGGCGACTTCGAGCGGCGGTGGGATTACCGGGGCGAAGACCCCCATGAGGATGCGCGCGGCTTCCGGGTCTCCGGTCTGCAACAGGACAAGGAGGAAGACGACTTCGCCAAGGTCGATGCCCATCGTCCGTATTCGTTTCATGAGATGAAGAGCGATTTGGTTCTGCCGAACGGCGCGCGGTTTTACAACGACCACACGCACCCGGAATATTCGACTCCTGAATGTCGCACGCTCAAAGATCTGCTGGCGCATGACCGGGCGGGAGAGCGAATTGTGCAGCGCGCGGCGGATCACCGGAATCAGCGGCTGGGCGGCGCGCATGTCCAGCTGTACAAGAATAATACCGACTTTCATGGCCATAGCTACGGCTGCCACGACAACTACCTCGTCTCGCGCACGCTACCCTTTCCGCAATTAGTCCAGGGGCTTTTACCGTTTCTGGTCAGCCGCCAAGTGTTCGCCGGCGCGGGGAAGGTGGGCATGGAAGCGCAGGAGTCCGGATATGTTCCCGGGCCCTTCCAACTTTCGCAGCGGGCAGATTTTATGGAAGCGGAGCTGGGCGTGGATACGATGCACAACCGGCCCATCCTCAATACCCGCGACGAACCCCATGCCGACCGGACGAAATACCGGCGGCTGCATTTGATTGTGGGTGATGCCAACTTCTGCGAGTACGCCACCGCACTCAAGGTTGGGACGACGAGGCTCGTGCTGGATATGTTGCAGCGGGGCGTGGCTCCACAGATCGAGTTGGAGCAGCCGGTGGCCGCCATCAAGCAGGTGTCGCGCGATCTCGATCTCAAGGCGACCGTACGGTTGAAGGATGGACGGACGATGACCGGCTTGGCGATTCAGGAGGAGTACTGGAATGCGGCCAACCGGGTCTGTAGCGGCAGCGATCCGGACGCAGACTGGGTCCTGCGGGAATGGCACGACACCCTGCGGCTGCTCGGGGGGGATCGCGCACAACTGGTCGGAAAGTTGGACTGGGTGACGAAGCAGTGGCTGTTAGAAACGTTCATGCGCGAGGAACAACTCGCCTGGGAGGATCCCTGGCTCGCCAGCTTGGATTTGGAATACCATAATCTGAACCCGGACCGGGGGCTGTTTCTCGGACTCGAAGCCGAAGGCAAGACCTGGCGCATGACGACTGAGCGTGACATCGCCGAGGCACTCGCAGCCGGTCCGTCAGACACCCGCGGAGGATTGCGCGGGTTGTGTGTCAGGCGGTTTCCTGAAGAGATCACGGGCATGCAGTGGGAGCGGGTCCAGTTCGCCGGCGGGTTGCGCAGCCGCACCTTGGAGATGGGCGATCTGTTCGACCCTGAAGCGGTGAAGGCCTGTGCCCGGGTATTTGAAAGCGCAGCGTCTCCGACTGAAGCTTTGGCTGCGTGGGCAAAAAGAAAGGACGCAGAATGATGCGATATACAATGATGCCGGAACGTCGTGAAGCCCCGGGTGATCCGATGCCGAAACCACCGGGCCCATCGGAGGAAGGTGGCGGCCCTCGGCGGCCGGACGCAGGCTCGCCGGACAAGGATAATCTCCTGAAGCGGATGCGGAAGGTCGATCCGAAGCAGGCAGAGCGGTATCGGCAGCGAACAGGAGAGTAAGGCGCGTTCGGGTAAAGAGTCAGGCGTGAGGGGGTAGTTCATCGATCTGGCGGCCCGACGCTTCACGTTTCACGCTTCACGAGGGGTTTGTGTAATGGGGATGCAAGGGGATTTCTTTCAGCTGTTGAAAGAGCAGGGGTATCAGTTCGGCAATCCTGTGGCGGCCTCCGCGGGACTGGAGATTCCGAACGCCACCACAATTCTGGCGCTGAAGTATCGTGACGGGGTGTTGGTCGCGGGTGATCGCCGGGCAACCGCCGGCAACATGGTGATGTACGACCGTACCGACAAGGTGCTGGAGATCGATCGCCACAGTGTCCTGGCCATTGCCGGTGTGCCGGCTACGGCCTACGAGATGGTGCGCGTGCTGGAGCATTCGTTCAAGTACTACCGCCGCACGCAACTGCAGGAGCTGAGTTTTGAAGGCAAACTTCGCGCCGTGTCCAAGTTGCTCAAAGAAAATGTGCCGGCGGCGTTGGCCGGCACGGGAGCGGTGGTGCCGGTCTTTGCCGGGTATGACCATGAGCAGGAAGCGGCGAAGATCTATTTCTACGACATTCTCGGGGCCGAGTTCGAAGCGGTCGAGTACGCCGTGTCGGGCTCCGGTTCGCCCACGATCCGGGGCATCCTCCACTATGTGAATACCTGGGGCCCTCAACC
>WBZX01000948.1_pt1 | contig 23613 bp, 23 predicted proteins | sample 5204211 | NCBI WGS metagenome assembly WBZX01 (sample SAMN12344362, study PRJNA552823) | activated sludge metagenome | biome: Activated sludge suspended growth; feature: Nitrification reactor; material: Wastewater; isolation source: activated sludge from nitrification reactor of wastewater... | reverse complement strand
CTTCCGCGCCATCGGCCCGCTGGTGAACTTCCAGCCCTTCTACGACGCCTTCGGCATCAAGGCAGGCGACCCGATGTGGGTCGCCCCGGAAAAGCGCGCCAAGATCTGGTAGACCGCGCTCCCGACGCACAGCCCGGCCATCGCCTGGCGAGGCCGGGCTACGTAATTCTGCGTATTCCGCTCCGGCGCGAATACGCTACCATGGGCGCGATGAGAGCAACACCCTTTCTCCGCCGCGTCCTCCTGGTCGGTTCCCTGGCATTCACCACGGCGTTGTCGGCGCAGAGCGTCATCTTCTGGGCCCAGAACGGCAATGACCGCGTGCTCCGCGCGGATGGCAACGGCGCCAGCGTGACCGACCTCACGCCCACGCTCTCCAACCCCTGGGGCGTCGCCTACGACGGCACCCATGTCTATTTCTCCGAGGATAACGCCGGCAAGCTCTGGCGGATGGACCCCGACGGCAATAACCGCACCGAGATCGCGAACGGCCTCTCCATGCCCCGCGATGTCGCCGTCAGCTCGACCAACCTCTACTGGGTGAACATCAGCGGCGGCGTATTCCGCTCCAACCTGGACGGCACGGGCGTCACCACGCTCACGACGGTGGCGGGCTCGCCCTTCCTCCAGGGCGTGGATGTCACCGACAACTACCTCTATTGGACCAACGCCACGGCCCACACGATCCAGCGCTCCAACCTGGATGGCACGAACGTGATCACGCTCACGTCCGCCGGCGGCAACATCCCCTACGGCATCGATGCCACCGCCACCTTCCTCTACTGGGTGAACCTGACCGGCCGGCAGGTGCAGCGCGCGAACCTCGACGGCACCGGCGTGACCACGCTGATCGACTCGATTGATCTGGTCGGGGCGCCCAGCGGCCTGTTCGTCACCGATACGGCGATCTACTTCACGCAGCAATATCACGGCGTCTACCGGGCAAACCTCGACGGCTCGGGCCTCACCCAGCTCGTCACGGGCTCGAGCGACTACCGCTTCATTGACGGCCAGGTGCTGGCTGTTCCCGAGCCGTCTACCTACGCGCTGCTCGCCGGCGGGTTGGCGCTCGGCCTCGCCGCGTGGCGTCGCCGGGGCGGGGTCTGACCGCTCAGGCCGGGCTGCGCAGCACGTCGTTGGCCTTGGTGGCGGCGGCGAGGCGGTTTTCCACGCCGAGGCGCTCGAGGAGCTGCTCGACGTGCTTGTCGATCGTGCGCGGGCTGGCCCCGAGGATGATCGCGATCTCGGCGTTGGTCTTGCCCTGCGCCACCCAGTAGAGCACCTCGCTCTGGCGCGGCGTGAGGCCGAGCCGGGTCAGCTCGGCCGGGCCGGCGGGCGTGTGCTCCTCGACCAGGTAAAGGATGCTCAGCGCATCGTCGTCGCGCTGCGTGAAGCGGTTGAGCAGCAGCGCGCCGACCGGGCTGACGTAGCGCTCGGCCGCCGCCAGCTCGGAGGGCAGGTGGCCGGGCCGGTGCCGGGGCAGGTGCTTGTGCAGCAGTTGCGCGGCCCGCAGCGTGTGGAAGATGATGCGGCCCTCGCGGTCCGAGACCAGCAGCGCCCGGTCGAGCGACTGCGCCAGCTGCGCCTCGGCGTCGAGCCGCAGCGTGATCTCGGCCTCCAGCTTGTCGTTCTGCTGCTGCAGGGCGCGGCGGGCGGCCTGCAGGTCGAGGTGGGTGCGCACCCGCGCCAGCACCTCGGGCGGATGCACCGGCTTGCTGATGTAGTCCACGGCGCCGGCCTCCAGCGCGCGGACCTTCTGCGCGGGCTCGTCCACCGCCGTCATGAAGAGGATGGGCAGGTCGGCCCAGGCCGCGTGCCGGCGGATCTCCGCGCAGGTGGCGAAGCCGTCCAGGCCCGGCATGATCACGTCGAGCAGCACGAGGTGCACCGGCTGCTGCATCAGCAGCTCCAGCGCGCGCGGGCCGCTCTCGGCGACGAGCACGCGCAACCCGGCCGCGCCGAGCGTCTCGAGCACGACGCCGAGGTTGGCGGGAGTGTCGTCAACGACGAGGACGGTGGCGGTGGTCTTCATGAGGGAGGCTGGTCGCGCAGCAGTTGGCGGATGCGCTCAAGCTGGTAGCCGGCGGCGAGCTTTTCAAGCTGGTCGATGAATGATGACGCGGAAGGCTGCCGCTCCCGCGCCGCGCGCAATGCCGCGCGCAGCGCCATGATGTCGCCGGCCTCGGCCGCCGCGCGCAGGGCCGGCAGGTGCTCTGCGGCGAGCGACGCGGCCCCGGCGGATTCCGGCTCGGCCGCGCGCCAGGTGAGGCCGAGCAGCCGGGTGAGCAGCTCGACCAGTTGTCCGGTGGCAAAGGGTTTCGGCAGGAAGGCGTCGCTGCCGGCCTGCGCGGCGGCGTCCGCATCGAAGGTCAGCACCGAGGCGGAGGTCAGCACGATGGGCAGGGTGGCGGTCGCCGGGCGGGCGCGGAGCCGCCGGGTCAGCTCGAGGCCGTCCATGCCGGGCAGCTTTACGTCGAGGAAGGCGATGTTGGGCGACGGCGCGGCCTCCAGGGCGGCCAGGGCCTCCTCGGCACTGGCGTGGCTGGTGCACACCAGGCCCAGCGGCGTGAGCAGCTCGGCGAGGAGGGCGCGGTTGACGGCGTGGTCGTCCACGATGAGCACGCGGCGCGCCGGGCCCTCGTAGCCGCCGGCGGCGAACGGCGGGCGGCTCGAGCCGTGGGGCGCCTCGGTCGGCGGCAGGGTGAGGGTGAAGGCAAAGCGGCTGCCGGCCCCGGGCGTGCTTTCCACCGCCAGCTCGCCGCCGAGCAGTTGCACGAGCCGGCGGGTGATGACGAGGCCGAGGCCGGTGCCGGATTCGCCGGCGGGCCGGCCGGCGGCCTGGGCGAAAGGCTGGAAGAGCCCGGCGAGCTCGGCGGCGGACAGGCCGATGCCGGTGTCGCGCACGGCGAAGGTCCACGCCTCCGGCCCGGCCGTCGCGATGGCCAGTTCCACGCGGCCGGTGCGGGTGAACTTCACGGCGTTGGAGAGCAGGTTGTCCAGCACCTGCCGGAGTTTCTGCGGATCGCCGCGCACGAATTCCGGGAGCGCCTCCGTGCCGGTGGCGCTGAAGCCCAGGCCCTTGGCGGCGGCGGCGGCCCCGTGCAGCGACCCGAGCTCGCGCAGCAGCTGGCCGGGGTGGAACGGCGTGTCGTGGCGCTCGATTCGCCCGGCCTCGATCTTGGAGAAGTCGAGCACCTCGTTGATCAGGCGGAGCAGGTGCGTGCCGCTGGCGTGGACGATTTGCACGCGCTCGCGCTGCGGTCCGCTCAGGCCGCGGTCGCCGAGCAGCACCTGGGCGTAGCCGATGACGCCGTTGAGCGGCGTGCGCAGCTCGTGGCTCATGTGGGCGAGGAACTCGCTCTTCGCGCGGTTGGCGGCCTGGGCGTCGTCGCGGGCGACGGCGAGCTCGGCCGTGCGCGCGACGACCAGCTGTTCGAGGCGCTGCTGTTCGCGGCGGGCGGCGGCGAGCCGCCAGCGGATGAAGGCGGCGATGGCGAGGAGCCCGAGCCATGCGTAGCCGGCGTAGGCGGCGGGCGAGCGCGGCCAGGGCGGGGTGACGCTGAAACCGAGGCGCGCGGTCTCGCTGACCGCCCCGGTGGCATCGATGGCCCGGACCTCGAAGGTGAAGGGGCCGCCCTCCAGGTTGGTGTAGCTCGCGCTGGTCGCGGCCGCCGGCTCGGACCAGTGCTCGCTGTAGCCCACGAGCCGCGTCTGGTAGCGCAGGCCGTCGAGCGCGCCGAAGCGGGGCGCGGCAAAATCAAAGCGGATGGGCTCGCGCGAATACGCGAAGCGCGCGGGCTGCGCCGGATCGGCGGCTTGGGCGCGGCCCTCGGCGTGCACGGCGCGGATGAACACCGGCCAGGCGGGGGCAGGGGAGGGCGCGGCGGCCAGGTCGACGCGCACGGTGTTGTTGTAGCCGCGGGCCCAGAGGACATCGCCCGTCGCGGCGGCATCGACCCACATCACGGCGGCGCCGGCGAAGCCGATCTCCTGCAGGGCCTCGGGCGCGGCCGTCCGCCAGTCCATGCCGCCGCCCGGCCGGGGCGTGAAGCGGCCGAGCGGCGGCGTGGCGGCGAGCGTCGAGGTGCGGAAGGCGGAGGCCCAGGTGTCGCGGCCGCTGACGATGGTCGGGGTGAGCATGGGCGCGACCCCGTCGGCGAAGACGTAGCGGTCCTCCGGCACGAAGGCCTGGCGCGCGGCGTCGAAGCGGCGCGCGCCCTTGTCGGTGAAGAACACGGTGCCGGCGTGGCCGGGCGTGACCGTGGTCCACACGAGGCGCTCGGGCAGGCCGTGACCGCTTGGGTAGTGTTCGTAGGTGGCCCGGCTCCAGTCGGTCGTCGCATCGGCGCCGGGCACGCGCCAGAAGCCGCGGTTGTAGGTCGCGAGCCAGAGCGTGCCGTCGGGCTCGAGCACGGCGGTGTGGACGTCGCCCAGGTCGAGGCGTTCGCCGAGCTTGTGCCAGCCGGTGGCGTCGTGCTGCACCACGGTCAGGCCGAGCGCGCCGCCGATGTAGAAGCGCCCGGGCACCTGCGCGGACCGCACCAGCACATAGCCGCTGTTGGTCGGCGTGGGGAAGAGCATTTCCTCCCGGCCGTCCTCGGCGATGCGGTAGAGGCCGTTGCCGGCGAGGGCGAGCAGCTGGCCTTGGTAGGATTCGAGGCCGAAGATGTGTGCCACGCGCTCGTTGATCCGGGTGAACCGTCCGCCGTGCGCGGCGGCGGTGGGAGGTTCCAGGCGGTAGAGTCCGTCATAGGTGCCGGCATAGAGCCGGCCGGCGTGCCGGCCCCAGCTGTCAATGGTGCCGGGGGTCGGGCCGTTGGTGGCGTCGAAGACGGTGACGTGGCTGGCCAGCGCGAGCCGGGCGAGGCCGGAGTTGTAGCCGAGCCAGAGGCCGCCCTCATGGTCGGGCGCGAGGCTGAGAATGGCGTTGTCCGCGAGGCCCGCCGCGCGGTCCAGCCGCCGGTAGGATTGCAGGTCGGATGAGATGAGCAGCAGGCCCTGGCCGGCGCTGGCGGCGGCGACCGTGCCGTCGGGGAGCGTCAGCAGGGCGTTGAGGCGGACGGTGCGCGCGGTGTCGGCGAACTGGCCCAGGAACGGCGTGAGTTGTCCGGTCGCCGGGTCGGTCAGGTAGGCGCCGACGGGATTCAGGGCGAAGAGGGTCCGGCCGTCGGCCAGCACGGTGGAGACGAGCCGGCCGGGGGTCTTGAGAACCTCCATCCCGGGCCAGGGGGTGAGCGTGTCGGCACCGAGCCGGAACAGGCCTTCGCCCGCGATGTGGCCGGCCACTTCGCCGCCGACGAGGTGGAGCGTGGCGCGCTTGGTGCCCACGGTGGGCCAGAACTTGACCTGGTCGTTGCGCACGCGGATGAAGCCGCGCGAGCCGCTGAAGTAGACGCCGTCGGGGCGGACCAGCACGTTGGTGGTGCGGCCCCAAGGTTTGGCCGCGGCGGGCAGCAGGTCGCGGATCGAACGGTAGGTGCGGCCGCCGCCGGGTTCGGCCGTGAAGCAGCCGAGCTCGTCGTTGCCGCCCGCCCAGATGCGGCCATCGGCGCCGGCGGCGAGTTCATAGACCTGCGCCGAGGGCATCGCGTGGTGTGTCCAGCGCGCGCCGTCGAATTCGATGATGCCTTCCTGGTTGGCGAAATAGAGGAAGCCCTGCGGCCCCTGGATCAAGCCGAAGACCTGCGGGTGACCGCGGTATTCCGTCGGACGGTAATCGCGGGCCACCGGCCGCCCGGCCTCCGGATGGAACACGCCCGTGGGCGGGATCGCCCGCAACGGCCCGAGGGCGAGGAACACGGGCAGCAGCGGGAGGAGGGCAGTCCAGACTCGGCGCGCCACGGCGGGTATCATCGGCCCAACGCAATCGCGCGGCGGCGGCGGCGTCAATCTCCCACCCGGGCGGGCCGCGCGGCGGCTTTTGATTTGCCGCGGCGGGGCCGGCCCCCGACTTTGGCGGGCGCATGAGCATGACGATCTGGACCAACCACGGCTTTCGCCCCGACGCTCTCGAGCTTTTCCAAAAAGGACTCGCCGCCGCCGGCCACCGACTCGTCCACTCGCCGAAATCCTCGGCCTCGGTGCTGGCGGCGGGCGCGGCGGACCCGTCCATGAACGGGGCGGATGTCGCCTTCGGCCAGCCCGACATCGGCGACACCGTGCGGCTCACCGGTGTGCGCTGGGTGGCGCTGAGCACCGCCGGCTACACGCGCTACGACACGCCGGAATTCCGCGCCGCCATGACCGGTCGCGGCACGCTCGTGACCAATTCGTCGGCTGTCTTCGCCGATCCCTGCGCCCAGCAGATGCTCGCCGCCATGCTCGCGCTGGCCCGCAACCTGCCGTCGCAGCTGCGCAACCAGGACGGCCCGCGTGAGTGGCGTTACCTCGGGGACCGCTTCACGGCCTCGGTGCTCACCGGCCAGAACTTCCTGCTCCTTGGCTTCGGTGCCATCGGGAAACGCCTCGCGGAATTGCTCGCGCCCTTCGGCGGGCAGGTCACGGCCTACCGGCGCACGCCGCGCGGCGACGAGGGCGTGGCGCTCGTGAATGACGCCGGCCTGCCCGCGGCCTTCGCGGCGGCCGACCACGTCGTCAACCTCCTGCCCGACAGCCCCGCCACCAAGTTTTTCATGAACGCGGCGCGTTTCGCCGCCATGAAGCCCGGCGCGCGCTTCTACAATGTCGGTCGCGGCACGACGGTGGACCAGGACGCGCTCATCGCCGCGCTGAAGTCCGGCCATCTCAACGCCGCCTACCTCGACGTGATGGAACCCGAGCCGCTGCCCTCGGCGCATCCGCTGTGGAGCGCGCCCAACTGCTACATCACCTGCCACCTCGGCGGCGGCACCGGCGACCAGGATGTGAAGCTCGCCCGCCAGTTTTTGGAGAACCTCCGCCGCTTCGAGAAAGGCGAGGCGCTGATCGATCGGATTATTTGAGAGGCAAAGTTAGCGATTCCACGATGAGCATATTCAAACGCATCTTTGGCTCGAAGAATGAACCGGCTAAGCCTGTTGAACAGGCGCTCATCGTTCGCATACCTATTTCAGACGCAAACGGGGCAAAAGAAGAAATCCAGCAGCTAATGGATTTGGAACTGAAGCTAGAATCCGCGATCGTTGAAGCTGGAGTAGGCGAGTTTGATGGAAACGAGTTCGGAGAAGGGGAATACACATACTATATGTATGGAACCGATGCAGATCGGCTCTTTGCATCAGTGGAGCGGCTGCTGCGTGAGCACAACCTTGCGAAAAGAGGTGTCGCAGAAGTTCGCTATGGTGGTCCCGATGCAGAAAGCCGGAAATTGGCACTAAGCTAAGGGATATTACTGCTTGTAGACCTTGCCGGCTTTCATGACGAAGCTGACTCTGGTCATGAGGGAGATGCCGGCGAGCGCATCGCAGGGATGGCGACGAGGTCGGCGAGCTTCGGCTTGCGCGGGGGCGGGGTTCGGCTAAGTTCCGGTCATGAGCATCGCCGAGCTGCGCAAACTGCCCCGGGCGGAAAAGCAGAGGATCATCGAGGAACTCTGGGATGATTTGACTGCGGATGAGGCAGCGCTGGACAGTCCGGCATGGCACGAAGCGGAATTGCAGAAAACGGAGGCGGAGTTCGTGGCGGGTCGCATCGAGGCCATCGATTGGGCTGAGGCGAAGCGGCGGTTGCGCGATAAGGCGCAATGAAAGTCCGTATCCTGCGGCCGGCATTCGACGACTTGGCGGCAGGCCGGGAGTTTTACGAGCGGCAGCAAATCGGCGTGGGCGACCGTTTCTTAGACAGCCTGTTTGCGGAAATTGACCGGCTGGCCCAAGCCGGTGGCATTCACCGCCAGCAGTTCGGGTTTCACCGGGCATTGGCGCGACGTTTTCCGTATGCCATCTATTACCGCATCATCGACGGCGAGGCAGTCGTGTTCCGGGTGCTGGATTGCCGTCGCGATCCCCGGCTCATTCGCCGCGCGCTGGATCGGTAGCACGACCTACTGCTTGTAAACCTTGCCGGCTTTCATGACGAAGCTGACCTTGGTCATGAGGGAAATGTCGGCGAGGGGATCGCCCGGGACGGCGACGAGGTCGGCGAACTTGCCGGACTCGACCGTGCCGAGGTCCTTCTCGGCGTCCACGAGCTTCGCGGCCTCGAGCGTGGCGGACTGGATGGCCTTCATGGCGGGCATGCCGGCCTCGACCATGTAGATGAATTCCTTGGCGTTGTCGCCGTGCGGGGCGACGCCCTGGTCGGTGCCGAAGGCGATCTTCACGCCGGCGGCGTAGGCGCGCTGGAACGTGGCTTGGATGAGCGGCCCGATGGCGGCGGCCTTGGGGCGCACGATGCCGGGGAAGTAGCCGTCGAGCTTCGACTTCTCGGCGACGAAGCGGCCGGCGCTGATCGTCGGCACGTAATAGGTGCCGTGCGTCTTCATGAGCGCGATGGTCTCGTCGGACATGTAGGTGCCGTGCTCGATGGAGGCGACGCCGGCCTTGATGGCGCGCTGCATGCCGATGTCGCCGTGGGCGTGGGCCGCGACCTTCATGCCGTAGTCCTTCGCGGTGAGCACGACGGTGCGCACCTCGTCCTCGGTGAACAGCGGGGCCTGGCCGCTCTTGGCGAGGCTGAGCACGCCGCCGGTGGCGGCGATCTTGATGAGGTCGGCGCCGTCCTTGTAGCGCTGGCGCACGACGCGGCGGATTTCGTCGGGGCCGTTGGCGATGCCGTTCGCCTCCTCATCGAGCAGATGCTGGATGCGGGAGCTGAGGCCGTTGGTGCCGTCACCGTGGCCGCCGGTGGTGGACACGCTCCCGGCGGCGAAGATGCGCGGGCCGTCCACCCAGCCCTTGGCGATGGCGTCGCGCATGGCGAGGTTGAGTTTGTCGCCGGCGCCGCAGTCGCGCACGGTGGTGAAGCCGGCGAGGAGGGTCTTTTTCGCGTAAGTGGTCGCCCGGAGCGCGGCGTCGGCCGGGTTCAGGTAAAAGCGCTCGGCATAACCGGCCTGGCCGGATTGTTCGCCGGTGATGTGGACGTGCATGTCCATCAGGCCGGGCATGACGGTGGCGTGCTTCAGGTCGATAACGGTGTCGCCGGCGGCCGGCGCGGTGTAGCCGTCGGCGAGGCCGGTGATGCGGTCGCCCTCGACGGTGACAGTGACCGCCTTGCGGACGGTGTCGGCGCGGCCGTCGATGAGCGAGCCGGCGTGGATGAGGGTCTTGGCGGGGGCGAGGGTGGCCGCGAGCAGGGCGGCACCGGTGACGAGGAGGCGGCGGGGTGGACGCATGGAAAATTTCTGGCCCGGCACCCCAGCGCTCGCAAGCGTCAACTCGCCGACGGGCAGGACGATTCATCGCCAGGGGACGCGGTTTGGTCGACAAGGCGCCGGATTTCTGGAATAACCCTCGCGCCGGTGGCTCTTACCCGCCACCAGCCCGTTGGCTGCAGCCAACCCCACCCCGGGGATGGCAACCCAAAACCAAATCCAGTATCCCATGAAACAGTCCTACAAGACCATCATCACGGCCGCGGCGATCGCCGGCCTCTACCTCGGCGCCATGGCCGCCAAATCCTACGCGGCCGACGCCGGCTCGACCGCCCCCGCCACCGAGAAAGCCAAGGACAGCTGTAAGGGCAAAGACGGCTGCAAGGCCAAGGACGGCAAGGACAGCTGCAAGGGCAAGGCCGGATGCAGCGGCAAGTCGGAAGGCAAGGCCCACGACTGCAAGGGCAAGAACGAGTGCAAGGGCAAGGGCGGCTGCGGCTCGAGCGACAACGGCTGCAAGGGCAAGAATTCCTGCAAGGGCAAGGGCGGCTGCGCCTCGGCCCACGCCGAGAAGGGCGAGGCCAAGAAGGACAAGAAGTAAGCCCGGAACCTCGGTTTCACGGAGGCCGGGCCTGAACCCGGCCTCCGTTGTTTGCCGGTCAGATTTCTGTAGCGGCGTTCCATGAGCGCCGATTCACTGGACGGCGGTCATAGACCGCCGCTACAGCCTGATCGCTTCCGTCCCATGCCTGCCAACCCATTCAACGGCTACACCGACTACGGCATCGGCATCGGCCTGCGCATCCCGCACTACGACCACATCCTGGAGCGGAAACCGACGGTGGACTGGTTCGAGATCATCTCGGAGAACTTCATGGTGGACGGCGGCCGTCCGCTCGAGGTGCTCGACCGCATCCTGGCGCAATACCGCGTCGTCCAGCACGGCGTCGCCCTCTACTTCGGCTCGGCCGACGGCCCGAACAAAGCGCACCTGAAGAAACTCAAGGCGCTCACGAAGCGCACCAAGACCCCGTGGCTTTCCGACCACCTCTGCTGGGGCAGCGTGGACGGCACCTACTCGCACGACCTGCTGCCGATGCCCTACACCAAGGCCGCCGCGAAAAAGACCGCCGCCAACATCCGCATGGTGCGCGATTACCTCGAGCTGCCCATCGCCGTCGAGAACGTCAGCTCCTACACCGAGTTCCACGTCTCGGAAATGACGGAGTGGGAATTCCTCAGCGAGGTCGTCGAGCGCGCCGACTGCGGCGTGCTGCTCGACGTGAACAACATCTACGTCTCCTCGAAGAACCACGGGTTCAACCCGTATGATTATCTCGACAACGTGCCGCATCACCGCGTCGCGCAGATGCACATCGCGGGGCACACCAAGTTCGAGAAATACATCCTCGATACGCACGACCACCCGGTGCTCGACCCCGTCTGGCAGCTCTACGCCCACGCCATCCGGCAATGCGGCGTCACCGCCACGCTCCTCGAGTGGGACGACAAGATTCCGTCGTTCGACGAGGTGCACAACGAAGCCCTCAAGGCCAATGCCTTCATCGCCCAAGCCCGTGAAGCAAAGATTCCGGCTCCCAAGGGTGGGGCAGTCGCCAAAAGATAACCCAAGGGCTGTCATTCTGAGCGCAGCGAAGAATCCATCACCATGGCCGCCAGCCCAGCTCATCGCCGCTATTGGGTATATATTCTGGCCAGCAAACCCAGCGGCACACTCTACATTGGAGTAACCAATTCGTTGAAGCGACGAATCTGGGAGCACAAGACGGGTGCAATTGCCGGTTTCACGAAGCAGTATTCAGTCAAAACTCTTGTTTATCTTGAGTCCCATCGAAATGTCACTGACGCCATTCAGCGCGAAAAGACGCTCAAAGGTTGGCTTCGCGCCAGGAAGGTCGATCTGATCCGACAGGAGAATCCGCTTTGGCAGGATTTGGCTGCCGACTGGTATCAGCTTCCGATGGATTCTTCGCTGCGCTCAGAATGACAGAATCGGGAAATGCCCATTAACCCCAAATCAAAACCCTTCGCCCCGGCGAAAGTCGCCTCCACCGCGGAGCTCGCCGACCTCCAGCGCGCCATGTGGCGCGTGGTGTCGCGGCCTCTGACCGGCGACAGCCGCATGCAGCGGCGCTGGACCGACGGCCGCCCCACGAGCGCCGTGGCCGGCGAGATCGCCAAGCCCAACGACCGGCTCACCTCCTTCGAGCGGCTCGAGATCTACAACCGCATGTATTGGTTCCGCGTGCTCGACAGCCTCTACGACGACTGTCCCGGGCTGCGCGCGGTGCTGGGTGACAAAAGATTCATCGCGCTCGCCGAGGCCTACCTCGTCAAATACCCGTCCGGCTCCTTCACGCTGCGCAACCTGCCGTCGCGCTTGGCGAAGTTCATCCGCGAGGAGCCGCGCCACACCCGGCCGCACGCGGCGCTCTGCCACGACCTCGCGCGCTTCGAGTGGGCGCGCGTCGAGGTGTTCGACACCGCCGCGCGGCCGGTCTTCACGATGGACGACCTCCTCGATGTGCCGGCGGCAAAGCAGGGAAAGCTGAAGCTCGCGCTCCAGCCCTACCTGCAGTTGCTCGAGCTCGATTACCCGGTGGACGACTTCATCCTCGCGGTGAAGCAGCGCGAGGCGGAGCTGCTGCGCGGCGACGCCAGCAACGCGCCGTCGGCGCTGCGGAAGCTCAGGGAGCGGAAGACGAAGCTGCCCAGGCCGGCCCGCACCCACGTCGCCATCCACCGCCTCGACGGCCGGATCTATTTCAAAAAGCTCGAGCCCGCCGCCTACCGCATCCTCGTCGCGCTGCGCGCCGGGAAGACGCTGGAGCAGGCGCTGGTCACCGGCATACCACGGGCAAAGCAGGCGAAGGCGGACTGGGCCGCGAAGGTGCAGGGCTGGTTCCGCACCTGGATGGAACTCCGCTGGCTGTGCCGGCGGTGACGGTTATACTCCCGTTTCCGTCATTCTGAGCGTCGCGAAGAATCCAGAGGAACGCGGGGTCCTGATGCTGCTTCGCTGCGCTCAGGATGACACATCGGCGGAAACGCAGGAATAATCCCCGCGGCCATTCCTCCCACCGCCATGCAACTCCGCCCCATGCTCGCCAGGTTCGATGCGCTCGCCGCGCACCTCCAATCGCCGCTCCTGCTGGTGATCCGGCTCTATTGGGGCGTCTCCTTTGCGCAGACCGGCTGGGGCAAGCTGATGAACCTCGGGCGCACAGCGGGCTATTTTGAATCGCTCTCCATCCCGCTGCCGAAGCTCAACGCCATCATGGCCGGCGCGACGGAGACCCTCGGCGGCGTGCTGCTGGCGCTCGGACTGTTCGCGCGGCCGGCGTCGGTGCCGCTGATCTTCACGATGCTCGTCGCCTACGCGACGGCGGACCGCGAGGCGATCGGCGCGATTGCCAGCGACCCGGACAAGTTCCTCACCGCCTCGCCGTTTCTTCTCTTGCTGGCGGCGCTGCTCGTGCTGGCCTTTGGCCCGGGCCGCTTCTCGGTTGACCGGCTGCTCGCGCGGAAAACGGCAGCCTGAGCGGAGGTTCGTTACAGCATCACCCGCCCGAGCCCGCCGCCGGCGGGTTGCACAGATCCTCGTAGGCGTAAAGGAGGGCACCGATCGCGAGCGGCAGCGTGAAAAACATGCCGATGAACAGGCCGATGAGGCCGAGCATGGCGAGGATGCCGCCGAGCAGCACGGTGAAGAAGACCCGGAACCATTGCCGGCTGATGACCCGTCGGCTCACTTCCATCGCGGTCCACGGGCTTAGTCCCTGGTCGATCACGAGCGCAAAGGTGAAGGCCCAGCCGACCGACAGGTATATGACGGGCAGGAAGCACATGAACATGCCCACGAAGAGCAGCGGATTGGGGTGCTGCTGCTGGCCGGTCATCACCATGCCGACCACCCACGGGGCGACGAGCACGCACGCGGCGGCCATGGTGAGCAACACGGTGAACACCGAGGCCAGGGCGAGCGGCCCGAGGGCGCGGGAGAAACCCGCAAACGCATCGCCGAACTCGCGCGGCTCGCCGCGCATCTTGCCGAGGTAGTAGTAATAGAGCCCGCCGTAGAACACGCCGCTGAGCACGATGTTGGCGATCGGCCCCAGGATCGGCACCATCCCGAGCGCGGCGGTGACGGCGAACACCACGAAGGTCACGCCCACGAGAGGCAGGAGGTTGGCCTTCCACAGGTCGAAACTGCGGCTGAGGCAGCCGAAGACATCCAGCGGGGCGGCGCGGGCGATGAGATCGGCGGCGTGGGCCCTGGCATCGACGGGGCCGGTCGGCTGGACCGGGGTGGCCGCAGGCGCGGCGGCGGCGTCGGGGGTCGCGGCCGCGGCGGGCGGCGCGCTGAATTCGGCGAATTCGCCGAGGGTCTTCCACACGCCATCGTCGGCGTGCTTGGCCTTGGTCGTGAGGTTGGCCCGCCCGCCGTTGAGCCACTCGTGAATCTTGGCGGCCGGCACCGGCCCGTATTCCTTTCCGTCCGCTCCGAGGATGGTGAACATAGTGCCCGCAGCCTGTCCGCGGGCGGCGCGAGGTCAACGCCTCACTCTTCGCCGGACTTCTCGTGGACGCGGCGCCGGAGCTGTTTCGTGAGCTTCTTCATCTGCGCCCGGTGCTGCTGGGCGGCCGGGCGGTCCACGCGGCGCGCCTCATGCGCGGTGGCGCGGAGCATCCGCCGGTAGCTCTGCCAGCGGGCGTCGTCGAGCGAACCGTCCGCCAGCGCGGCGCGCACGGCGCAGCCGGGCTCGGCGGCGTGGGCGCAGTCGCGGAACTTGCAGCGCGCGGTGATCGCGGCGACGTCCGTGAAGGCGGCGGCGACGTCGCCCGTCGCCTCCCACGGCTGGATCTCGCGCATGCCGGGCGTATCAATGATGATCACGCCGTCGGGGGAAACGAGGAGCTCGCGCTGGGTCGTGGTGTGCCGGCCCTTGTTGTCCGCCTCGCGGACTTCCTGCGTGAGCTGCACCTGGTCGCCCAGCAGGCGGTTGATGAGGGTGGATTTGCCGACGCCGGAGGAGCCGAGCAACGCGATGGTTTTCCCGGGTTGGAGCCAGGGCGCGAGGGCCTTGAGGCCGCGGCGGGTGCGGGCGCTGATGACGAAGACCGGGACGGCGGGCGCGATGGCGGCGATTTCGCGGGGAATCTCCCCGGCCGCGGCTTCCTCGGCGAGGTCCGCCTTGTTGAGCAGCACGACGGGCTGGGCGCCGCTGGCGTAGGCGGCGGCGAGGTAGCGCTCGAGCCGGTGGAGGTGGTGGTTGCCATCGAGCGAGCTGACGAGGAAGACGGTGTCCACGTTGGCGGCGACGACCTGCTCGAGCACCTCCTCGCCGGCGGCGCGCCGGGAGAACTTGGTGCGGCGCGGCAACACGGCCTGGATGGCGACCCGCGTGGGGTCGCCCGGCTGCGGCGTCACGGCGACCCAGTCGCCGATGGCGGGGTAGTCGGCCGGGGCCTTGGCGGCGTGGATGAATTTTCCGCTGCATTCGCCGAGGCGGGCGCCGTCCGCGCCGGTCACCTCGCAATAGCCTTTTAGCTCAAGCGTCACGCGCGCGGCGGCACAGCCTTCCGCCGCGTAGGGGGCGAAGGCCTGGGCCAGGGAGTCGTTCCAACCGAGGGCGGCGAGAGTCACGGGGCCATGGTTGCCGGTGGGCGGCCTGCGGTGCAACGCCGCGTTTTGGCGGGGCCCGTCCTACGCAGTTCTGCGTAGGGTTTCGGGAAATTCCCTAGGCATTCAGCCTTCCGAGCGGAACCACCCAAGGCCCAATCAACTCATTGCCTTGCCTCCGTGCGGGGAAATCTCCTTAATGGCGCGGTCGTGTCGCGTGTCCACCTCGCAACCTCCTCCGGTTTCCAGCTGATTTGCTGAAGCAAGCCGCCGGATTCCCCTGTTTTCCCTTAATCCCGAACCGGTCATGTCAACAAAACTGAAGCTACTCGTCACCCTTCTCGCGCTCGGCGTCTCGTGCGCCTTTGCCCAATCCGCCGCCCCGGCCAAGACCACGGTGCAGACCAAGTCCTCGGAGAAGGACGGCCGCACCACCACGGAGCGCACCTTCACCACCACCGTGACGGAGGTCGCGGAAAAACCCGCCGGCGTCACCGTGGCGATCTTCACCGCCAACCGCGCCGGTGAAATCGGCGACAACGAGCTCGGCGCTCTCGAGGATTATATCACCGCCAAGGTCACCGAGTTGAACGTGCACGTCATCAGCGGCGAGACCGCGCTCAACGCCGTGGCCGGCATGACCCCGGGCGCCAAGGCCAACGAGCTCGACGCCCAGATGGCCAACAGCACCTCCGCCGTCCGCCTCGCCCAGGCCCTCGGCGCCACCCACCTCCTGCAGGTCACCCTCTCCGGCTTCGACTCCAACAAGCAGACCATCGACGCCTACGGGGTGAAGGCCATCAATGATGAGCGCACCGCGCGCGTCACCTACAAGATTCTCGACGGCAACACCGGCGCCAGCCTCGCAGCCGACACCGTCCGCGCGAGCAAGGTCGTCCAGCAGAGCAGCGGCGGCCTGTCCGATGACCGCTCCAGCCTGCTCAACGACCTCCTTGCCGAGGCCGCCGGCAAGGTCGCCGCCAGCCTCAAGCGCCAGATCGACCGCGGCCGCATCACCACCTCCGCCGGCAAGGGCGACGTCACCGTCAACTTCACCACCGAGCTCGCCGATCTCTACATCCCTGATGTGCGGATCGACAAGGACAACACGGTCCGGATGTCCGAGGACAAGCTCAAGGTCTCCGCCGTGGCCACCATCGAGGTGGACGGCCTTGCGGTCGGCACCGCCCCGGGCAAGCTCACCGTCAAGCCCGGCCTGCACAAGCTCCGCGTCGTCCGCGAGGGCTACAAGCCGTGGGAACGCACCGTCAACTTCACCAACGGCCAGACGCTCAACGTCGGCCTGGAGATGAGCGACGCCGGCTACGCCCGCTGGAAGGAGTCCACCGCCTTCATCAACGACCTCAAGAACGGCGCCAAGCTCACCGACGGACAGGTCAAGGTCCTCGAGGGCCAGGCGAAGATGTTCGAAAACAGCGGCTTCAAGGTGAACACCAAGGAAGGCATCACCATCAACGCCGGCCCGACCCGCTCCCTGTTCGGCTGGTAAGCCGCCGCTCCCTCCAACCCTTATCCTCTCCCGTCATGAAATCCGGCCGCATCCTCCTCTCCCTCCTCACCGCCCTCGTCCTCCTCGCGCCCGCCACCCGCGCGCAGGAATCCACCGGTAAGAAGAAACTCGCCATCACCAAGATGGTCGCCACGCCCTCGCTGGCCGCCCGCATGCAGAAGCAGGGCGTCGGCCTCTCGCTCGACTCCGTCATCGAGGCCCTCGACTCGCAGGTCCACGACCGCGTGCTCAACACCCGCCGCTTCGAGATCCTCGAGCGCTCCGACGCCGACGCCCTCGCCACCGAGTCGGCCGCCTCGGGCCAGGCCTTCGCCTTCAACAAGGCCGACTACGTCATGACCATTCGCGTGGACTCGTTCAACGACCGCATGGAGGAGCGCAAGCTCGCCTCCCTCGGCAAGACCATCCGCGCCCGCGTCATCGAGCTCTCCGCCGTCGCCAAGATCACCGAGGTCGCCACCCAACGTGCCGTCGCCAGCGCCAACTTCAAGGTCTCCAAGCGCGACTCCGAGAACCGCTCCGAGAACACCACCGTGCGCGTCGGCGAGGCCTCCGATGACCTCATGATCCAGGCCGTCGGCGAGATGGCGCAGAAGATCGCCGTCCGCGCCGCCGACGTCGTCTCACCCGCGCGCGTGATCGGCAAACGCGACAAGATTGTGACGATCAACCGCAACGACCAGTCCGGCATCGAGGTCGGCCAGACTTGGGAGGTCTTCATGCTCGGCGACGAGCTCGTCGATCCCGACACCGGCGAGAAGAGCCGCGAGGAAGTCCTTGTCGGCAAGGTCAAGGTCACGCGCGTCACCCCGCAGAATTCCCAGGCCGAGATCATTGAGGACACCGGCATCGATCGCGGCGCCGTCGTCCGTCTCGTGGAAGGCGGGGACGAGTCGTAACCCCTGCGACCGCCCCCTGTCCGAATCACCCCGTCATCGCCCCCAATCTCCCCATGCACACACCCACCACGCACACCTCGATCCTCCGGCTCGGCCAAGTCGCCGGCGCCCTTGCGCTCGCCCTGCTCACCGGCTGCGCCACCTACGAACAGCAGACGCAGCAGTTCAGCAACTCCACCAAGACCGGCAGCTTCGCCGCCGCCGTCACCCAGATCGACCAGCAGGCCGCCAAGAGCGCCGGCAGCAAGGATGAGCTGGTGTTCCGCCTCGAGCAGGGCGCCACGCTGCTGACCGCAGCCATGGCCGACCCGACGCAGGTGCCGGACATCCGGCCCGCGCCCGCCGCGGCGAAGAAAGGCGAGGCCCCGCCGGCCCCGCTCCCCGAGCCGACTGCGGCGGAGGTGCACCAGTATTACTACAACCGCTCCGTCGCCGCCTTCGACGCCGCCGAGGCCAAGGTCAACGCCTGGGAGGAGGAGGCCAAGGTCAAGCTCGGCTCGGAGTTCGGCGCCGCCATGACCAACCAGGCCAACCTGCCTTACCGCGGCCGCGCCTACGACAAGGTGATGATGAACACCTACAAGGCCGTCGGCTACCTCGCCCTCGGCGAGAAGGACAAGGCCCGCGTCGAGCTCAACCGCTCGCTCCAGCGCCAGCGCGATGCCGTCGAGGCCAACGCCAAACGCATCGTCGCCGTGCAGGACGAGCAGGAAAAGGCCGCCCGCGGCGAGCTGAAGGACGAGAAGGGCAAGTCCGCCTCCTATGATTCCTCCCGCGCCCTCAATGACCCCAAGACCGGCCCCGGCCTGCAGGCCGCCCTCGACGCCTCGCTCGCGCCGATGAAGCCCTACGGCGACTACGTGAACCCCTTCTCCGTGTTCCTCGACGGCCTGTTCTTCACCGTCCTCGGCGAGGGCGGCTCCGACCTGGAGCGCGGCCGCAAGTCCTTCGAGCGCGTCGCCGCCATGGTCCCCGAGAACCCCTTTGTGCGCGCCGACCTCGATGCCGCCGCCAGCGCCGCCGAGGGCAAGGCCCCCGAGGGCGTCACCTACGTCATCTTCGAGACCGGCACCGCCGCTGCCCGCGAGCAGGTCCGCGTGGACATCCCGACCTTCCTCGTGAACAGCCGCGTCCCCTATGTCGGCGCCGCCTTCCCGAAGCTGAAGTTCAACGAGGCCTACGTGCCGAGCCTGGCCGTCAAGGCCGGCGAGACCACCGTCAACACCGCCACCGTCGCCAGCATGGACAGCGTCATCGCCAACGACTTCAAGAACGAGTGGCCCGCCATCGTCACCAAGACCGTGATCACCACCGCCACCAAGGCCATCATCGCCGCCGTCGTGCAGAAGGCCGCCGAGGATCGCGGCGGCATGTGGGCCGGCCTCGCCGCCGGCCTGATCATGGGCGGCATCAACTCCGCCACCAACATCGCCGACACCCGCACCTGGACCTCCCTGCCCAAGGAGTTCCAGTATGCCCGCCTCGCCACCCCGGAGAGCCGCGAGCTCACCCTCGATGCCGGCGGCGTGCAAAAGACCGTTGCCCTGGCACCCGGCGCGGTCAACGTGGTCTATGTCAAGTCGGCGTCACCCACCGCGCCGCTGCTCGTCTCCTCCTTCGTCCTCAAGTAAATGAAAACTCCCTCCCTCCTCCGCCTCGGCGGAGCCCTCGCGGTCACGGCCCTGGCGCTGCTCTTCGGCGGCTGCCAGAACGTGAACACCTACGAAAACGCCGAGTCCCGCGCCACGCCGACCTACGTCGCCGACAAGCGCGTCATCACCGACAACACCCTCGCCGGCAAGCTGCGCGTCGTCTCCGTCAACCAGGCCACCGTCTCGGGCAACCTGCTCAAGATCCAGGCCACGGTCGAGAACCTCTCCAGCAAGGCCCGCACCTTCAACTACAAGTTCGAGTGGATCGACCAGGACGGCATGGCCGTCAACTCCCCGAACGAGGTGTGGAAGGCGCTCGCCCTCCAGGGCCGCGAGACCTCCACCATCTCCACCGTGGCCCTCTCGCCCAAGGCGGTGGATTTCAAGCTCAAGTTCCGCGAGTAACCTCCAACTTCCATGAAACTGATCGCTCCCACCAAACAACTCGCCACCGTGCTCGCCGTCGGCTCGCTGCTGATGCTCACCGGCTGCGAAACCCCCACCGAAACCCGCACGGTTGATGCCAAGGGCCCCGACGTCATCAACACCGCCGCCATCAACACCCAGGACTGGGCCAACGCCGCCGACCAGTTGCTCGCCTCGCTGCTCTCCAGCGAAGCCCTCAACAACGCGCCGCGCTCGCCCGCCATCCTCGCGGTGGACCGCATCATCAACAACACCCAGCTCATGGTGGACACCGACCTGCTGATCAAAAAGATCCGCGTCGGCCTCACCCAGACCGGCAAGATCGCCGTCACCAACACCCTCGGCCTGGGCGAGCGCGCCGTCGTCGCCAGCGAGGCGGCCGAGCTCGAGGAGATGCAGAGCGGCAAGAAGGCCAAGACCCTCGTGCCCGACTACACGCTCTACGCGAAGCTCATCCAGCAGACCGACCGCAACAGCAAGCTCACCCAGAACACCTACTCGTTCCAGATGTCGCTGGTGCAGGTGAAGACCGGCCTCACGGTGTGGGAGGACGAGAAGCAGATCACGAAGCAGACGAAGGCCAAGCCCGCCCTCGGCTGGTAAGCGTCCCGCCAACCCTTCAAAACAAAACGCACCCGGCGACGGGTGCGTTTTTTCTTGGGCTTCAGAGGTGGAGCTCGGCCTCCGGACGAGCTTTCAGGATTTCAGAAAACCCGCCCGGAGGTCGGGTTCCACCCCAAGGCATCAGTCCTTCCGCTCGATCGGCCGACCGTCCTTGTCCACCTCGATCTCGACCGGCACCTTGATGATGCGGCCGTCGGAGGTCTTCTCCTCGCGCCAGGTGCGGACGACGCGACGCTCGTTGGTGAAGGTGGACTTGGCGGCGTCCTTGGCCCCCTCGACCACGCCGACCCCGATGCCGACGACATTGCTGCCGACCGCCCCGACGGCGGTGCCCACCGCCGTGCCGATGGCCGGGCCGGGCTGGTTGCTGGTGACCCGGGCGTCCGGGTTGGAATTGCAGCCGGTCAGCACCGTGGTGCCGACAGCAAGGAGAGAGGCGAACAGGCGGGTTTTCATGGGAAGATTGACTGGGGCGAGGCTACGCGTCGCTCGCGCTGCCGCAATCTTTTTGAGTCTCGCGCAATGCGTTGACGTCGCGATGCAGGCGGTAGGGCGGAGCGGCCCGCTCCGCCGCAGCGCACCGGGCCGGTGCGCCCTGCCCGTCAGACTATTATGCGAGCCTCAATGGAAATGAGCGCTCACGCCGGCATTTCTGGGCTGTCATTGCGAGGAGCGCAGCGACGAAGCAATCCAGCTGGATCGCCACGACCCGCTCCGCAGGTCTCGCGATGACAAAGATAAAAAGCCACGGGACGTTGGCATTAGGCAGGCAGAACCTGCCGTTTGGTGAGGTCAGGATGCGGCCGGTAGAACAGCGCCGTGCGGCCGACCGAGCCCACGCATAGGCAAGGCGTCTCGGCGGCCATCCGCTCACACAGGGCGGCGCGCTCGTCGCGATCCGCCGACTCGAAGCGCACCTTCACCAGTTCGCGGGTGTCGAGCTGGCGGTTGAGCTCGCCGAAGAGCGCGGGCGTCGGACCCTGGCGGCCAATCCGCAGCGAGTCGCCGAGCACTTGGCCGAGGCCGCGCAGCTTGGTCCGCTGCGCGCCGGTGAGGGTGGGGAGTTCGTTCATGGTTGGAAGGTGTCCGGTGGCAGTTCCCGCCATTGACCGGCGGGCAGGTCGCCAAGTTCCAAATGGCCGAAGCGCGTGCGATGCAAGGTGAGCACCTCGGCGCCCTGGCTGGCGAACATGCGCCGCACCTGGTGATAGCGGCCCTCGGTCAGCGTGAGCTCGGCCGCACGCGTCGCGATGATCCTCAGCTCCGCCGGGGCGCAGGGGGTTTTTTCGTCCTTCAGCAACAGCGTGCCACTGGCAAAGAGCGGGACGAGGATCGGCGCCAGGTCGGCGCCCACCGTGGCGCGATAGATTTTCGGCACCTTGTGCTTCGGCGAGGTCAGGCGGTGGACGAGCTCGCTCTGGTCGGTGAGCAGCAGCAGGCCGCTGGTCTCCTTGTCGAGCCGGCCGATGCTCGTGACCTGCGGGTTGCGGGCGCGCCAGCGCGGCGGCAGCAGCGAATAGACGTTGGGGCCCTCGCGCTCGTCGTGCGAGCAGACGAGGCCCACCGGCTTGTGCATCATCAACAGCAGGCCGGCGGGATGATCGAGCGGCTCGCCGTCCACGCGGACATCCGCCGGGTCGGCCTTGGCGCCGAAATCATCGGCGATTCTTCCACGCACCGTCACCCGGCCCACCTGGATCCACGCGCGTGCCTCCCGGCGGGAGCAGTAGCCGAGATTGGCGAGAAGTTGGTCGAGCCGGCGCATCAAGGAGGCATTAGCCACGAAAATTCACCGAAAGCCACGAAAAGAATGCGCGCAACCCTTCAAGTGCCGCCGGGCCCGTCAATCAGCCCCCCGGAAATTGGTAATCTATTAGACTACCAACTTCCGGAGGCTACCAGGCGATGCGGAAGCCGGCGAGGGCGAGGCGCGGGGTGCCGGTGGTGACGAGGCCGTCGGCGCTGCGGCCGGTCTCGATGCGGGCATCGCCGAGGTTCTCGATGGTGAGAAACAGTTCGCCGCGGCCGAGCGTGTAGCTGGCTCCGAGGTCGGCGATGGCCACCGTGCCGAGGATGAGCTGGTTCTCGTCGTCCTCGAACTGCCGGCCGATGACCCGGAGGCGGGGCGTGAGCGTCAGCCTGCCGGCACGCCACTCTGCGCCGAGAGCGGCGCTGTGCCGCGGCACCTGCGCCAGGCGCTTGCCGGTGAGCGCCGGGGCCAGCGCGGAACGTTGCACGGTGGCGCCGTTGTAGAGGCAGGCGGCGTTGAGCGTGAGCGCGCGGGTGGCGCGCCATTCGGCCGACAACTCGAGCCCGCGGACGCGCAGGCGGTCGAGATTGAGGCGCTGCCGGCCGGTGCCGCCGGCGGGGACGAAGCCCACAATGGGAAAGGTGCCGGGGCCGCGGGCGATGGTCACGTTGGCCACGGCGTCGCGCAGCTCGTTCCAGAAGGCGGCGAACCCGATTGCAAGTGCGCCGCGCGTGTGGTCGGCGCCGAGCTCCACGCTGGTCACGTGCTCGGTGTCGAGGGCGGCGTTTGCCTCGGTGATGACGTTGCCGACGCGGAAGGGCCGGTAGAGCTCATTGAGCGTGGGGCGGCGGAAGGCCTGCTGGACGGCGGCGCGCAGCCGCCACTCCTTCGCGGGCGTCCAGACCAGACCGGCGCTGGGGCTGAATTCCCGGCCGTCGCGATCGGCATAATGGTCGTCGCGCAGCACGGCCGCAGTGCTGCGGTCCGTTTCGCGCCGGTGACCGTCGTTCTCGCTCCACGCATCGAGCCGGGCGCCGAGGGTAAGGCGCCAGTCGGGGGCGAGCGCGCGCTCGTGCAGGGCGAACAGGCCGGCGAATTCCTGCGTGCCGCCGGCGATGCGCTCGCGCGCGAAGGTGCCGGCGTTGAACAGGAAGTGCTCCCTCGTTTCACCGCGCACCCGGCGCAGATCGAAGCCGGCACTCGTGCGGGCTTCGCCGGGATGCGACCAGATTCCGGTCCACGCCACGCCGAGCGCGGTGGCGGGCACGGCGAACTGGTCGCTTGCCGGCGTCTCGGTCGTGCGGGTCGCGTTCACCGCGCCGAACGTGCTGCTGAACGACTGGTCCTGGGCGTAGGCGAGTGCGATCCACGAAAAGTTTTTGTCGGACTCAGCCGTGAGCGCGACCGAGCCGAAATCCTCTTCGGAGGAGTTGCGCTGGTAGGCCGTGCCGTTGCCGCGTTTCTCGCGGAAAGTCCGGCCGGTGACGGTGAGGGTCGCCTGCTCGCCGACCGGTTGCGTCCAGCGGGCGGACAGCCAGCGGTGATTGCTCCAGGCGGCGATGTCCACGGGACCGCGGTCCTCCGGCGCGACGAGCGAGAACCCGTCGGTGGCGAAATCACGGCCGGAGAGTTGGAGCAGGCCGCGACCTGCCGCCTGCACAATGGTCAGCTCGGCGCTGTGGGTGGAAAAATCCCCGCCGGTGGCGGTGAATCGCGCCAGCTTGTCGCCCCGGAAACCGGCGTTTGCGCTCACCCGCAATGGTCGCCGGACGGGAAAACGATCTCATATGTCTACGCGACTCCGACCTGCCCGGCCGATCTCTACGTTGTCGATGTC
>WBZX01000821.1_pt1 | contig 23629 bp, 16 predicted proteins | sample 5204211 | NCBI WGS metagenome assembly WBZX01 (sample SAMN12344362, study PRJNA552823) | activated sludge metagenome | biome: Activated sludge suspended growth; feature: Nitrification reactor; material: Wastewater; isolation source: activated sludge from nitrification reactor of wastewater... | reverse complement strand
CGTGGACTCCTCACTGCGCTCGATGGGCTGACCGGCGTGTGCGCTCAGGTGCGAAGGTTCCAGACGACTCGACTCTCTTCCCAAGGCCTGATGCGCGGCGGCGCGAACTTCCGCCAGCAGCTCTCGGACATTGCCCGGCCAGGCACGCAAAAGACACAGCTCGACAAACAGCGCATGCACGGACAGCGCTTGAGGAATCGCGCGCAGCCCCAGCTGAATCAGCCACGGAATCTCTTCGGGACGCTGACGAAGAAGAGGCACCGTCACACTCGGACTGCCAATGCGAAAATAGAGATCTTCCCGAAAGCGCGAGCTGCTTACTTCTTGCCGCAGGTTGCGATGGGAAGCGGTACAGATGGACAAGTTCACCAGCCGAGGACGCAGCGCGCCCATCGCCAGCACTTCTTTGGTTTCAATCACGCGAAGGAGCTTGGCTTGGACCGCCAAATCCAGCTCTGCCACTTCATCCAGAAACAGTGTTCCACCGTCGGCAGACTGAATCAGTCCTTCGCTGTCTGCAACCGCTCCTGAAAACGCGCCACGGCGCGCCCCAAACAGCAGTCGCTCTGCCACACCTGGAGCAATCGTCGCACAGTTTATCGCAACAAACGGACCGCTGCCGCGCTGACCAGCGGAGTGAAACGCGCGCGCGATTCCTTCTTTGCCGCTGCCACTGTCTCCGGTGATGTGTAGCGTCCTTCCGTACTGTGCCGCACGCGCCGCTTGTTGCAGCGCTTCCTGAAGCAGCGGACCGACGACGCGATCCTCTGTCACCCGCACGCCCAGCTTTTGATACGGACGAAGATCCGCGCAAAACAGAAACAGCGAGTCCCCCGTTCGCAGCACCTTCGCCACCGCGCTCGCGATCGATCCAGTGACGCGCACACCATCGACATAACAGCCGTTTTGACTGCCCAGATCGCTCACCCGAAAGCGCTCTCCGTCAAACGAGACACTTGCGTGCTTGCGCGACATCCGAGGATCGCTCGGAAACAGCGACTTTCCATCGCCGCGTCCAACTTCCAGCGCATTCCCTGTCATCGGAATCGCCGTGCAGCGCGGTGTCCCTTGCGCAAAGACCAGTAGCAGACCTGGAACCGGAAGCCCGCTGCCTTCGCCTCCCGCTGTACTGCTTACGGAGTCGCGCAAGGTCACAGGTTGATTCGCCATCGTGCGTACATCTTACCGCGCACAAGCACCCGGCAGCGGAACCCCGCGACGGGTCCAGGCAGCCGCCCCAGCCACACAGGTGGGTACATTCCCGCGCTTTGCGACTGGCTACTCGGACTCTGGCCCGACCGTGCGCTGATCCGCGAGCGAGCTTCCCCACGCAGCAATCGCGTCATACACCGTCCGAAAGCCCTGCCCCGCCGCCGTCAGCTCATACTCGACGCGAATCGGAGGCCCCGGATGCACGATCCGTCGCACCACACCTTGCGCTTCCAGCTCTTTGAGCCGCGTCGACAAGATCCGATCCCCAATGGCAGGAATGCGCGCGCCGATCTCTGAAAAGCGCAGCGCGCCATCTTCCAAGGTCGCGACAATCAGTCCTGTCCAGGGCTTGGCCAAGACCTCCATCGCTTCTTGAAATCGTGGGCACAGCCCTTCACAGGTTCGCTTCATCGCTTGCTCTCGAGTTCAGTATGCGCAGCCGCTGCAAAAAAGAAAGTGACTTGACGATCGGAAGCACGAGCCTTAGCCTACTTCATGTGTTAAGGGAAGCTGCTTCCTAATTTGCAGCGACAACCGATGATGAGGCAGCCATCACCACCGTACGGCCTGTCTCATCAGCCAACCCGCAGCGCGGACACGACAGGAGCTTTTGACATGAGCACTCTGAGCAAGCGAGTCATCTTGATCACCGGAGCGAACAAGGGAATCGGGCTGGAGACGGCCCGGCAGCTTGGCAAAGAAGGACACACGATCATCGTCGCCGCGCGCGATGAAAAGAAAGCGCAAGCCGCCGTGGCAGAGCTGAGCCAAGAAGGCGTCGATGCCCGTCCGCTGCTGCTCGATGTCACCAGTGCGGAGTCGATCGCGCAGGCCGCAAAGCAGATCGAACAGCAGTTTGGCAAGCTCGATACGCTCATCAACAATGCGGGTCTGGCGCTCGAAGGCTGGGGCAGCAAGGCCAGCACGACGCCGGTTGACGACTGGCGCAAGATCTATGAAACGAACGTGTTCGGTCTGGTGGCGGTGACGCAAGCGCTGCTGCCGCTCGTGAAAAAGAGCGAAGCCGGTCGCATCGTCAACCTGAGCAGCATCCTCGGCTCGCTGGCGCTGCACGCTGACCCGAAGTCGCCGATCTATGACTTCAAGGCTGCGGCCTATGACAGCTCGAAGTCGGCAGTGAACCAGTTCACGCTGCACCTTGTTCACGAGCTACGCGGCACGCCGATCAAGGTGAACTCCGCGCATCCGGGCTGGGTGAAGACCGATATGGGTGGACAGGACGCACCGATGAACGTCGTCGATGGAGCCAAGACCAGCGTGTGGCTGGCGACGCTTCCGGCGGACGGACCGACCGGCGGCTTCTTCCACCTGCAAGATCAGCTTCCTTGGTAACAGCCTCGCAGCTCGCTTGTTTTGGGACGGTCACCTGCGGTAGAAATGCGTACGTAAGTACTCGATTTCTCCGAGGTGACAGGTATCCATGGCCAGCCCCAATCCGTCGAACGATAAGTCTTCGCAAAAAGCCCCCGCCGCCAAGAACGAATCCAGCATCACCCCGCGCAGCGTAAGCTACAGCGACTGGTATCTCGACGTGATCCGCCAAGCCGAGCTGGCCGAACACAGCGCGGTCCGTGGCTGCATGGTCATCCGTCCGCACGGCTACTCGATCTGGGAAAAGATGCAGCGAGAGCTGGACGACCGATTCAAAGCGACCGGCCACGTCAACGCCTACTTCCCAATGTTCATTCCGCTGTCGTTTCTGACGCGCGAAGAACAGCACGCCGCCGGCTTTGCCAAAGAGTGCGCGGTGGTCACGCATCACCGACTCAAAGCGATTGATGGCGTGGTGCAGGTCGATCCCGACTCGAAGCTGGAAGAGCCGCTCGTGGTTCGTCCAACCAGCGAGACGATCATCTGGAACCAGTACAAAAACTGGATTCAGAGCTATCGCGATCTGCCGCTGCTCATCAATCAGTGGGCCAACGTGGTGCGCTGGGAGCTGCGGACGCGCCTGTTTCTGCGTACCGCAGAGTTTCTGTGGCAAGAAGGACACACCGCGCACGCGACGGAACAAGAAGCGCTCGAAGAGACGGCCAAGATGCTCGATGTCTACGCCGACTTTGCGCAGAACGTGATGGCGGTTCCGGTCATCAAAGGTCGCAAGACGCCGGGAGAGCGCTTCGCAGGCGCGCTCGACACGATGTGCATCGAAGCGATGATGCAGGACGGAAAAGCGCTGCAAGCAGGTACGTCGCACTACTTGGGACAGAACTTTTCCAAAGCAGCGGATGTGAAGTTCCTAAACCGCGAAGGAAAGCTGGAATACGTCTACGCAACCAGCTGGGGAGTCAGCACACGGCTCGTCGGTGCGCTCATCATGACGCACTCCGATGATGGCGGTCTGATTCTGCCGCCAAAGCTTGCGCCGATTCACGTTGTGATCGTTCCGATTTATCGCAAAGACGATGAAAAGGAGCGCGTGTTCGCCGAAGCCGACAAGGTCAAGGCGGAGCTATGCGCCAAAGGACTCACCGTCAAGTTCGACGACCGCGACAACATGCAGCCCGGTGCGAAGTTCTACGAGTGGGAAAGCAAAGGCGTTCCCATCCGCATCGAGATCGGACCCAAGGATCTCGACAAGGGCGTCCTGTGCTTGGTTCGTCGCTTCGTCCTCGATCAGCCCGGTGAGTCCGTCGAAGATCAGCGCAAGCGTCGCAAGAGCTTTGTACCGCGCGCCGAAGCCATCGAAGGAATCCCCACAATCCTCGCGGGCATGCAAAAAGAGCTGTACGATCGCGCGCTCGCGTTCCGCAACAGCCGCACCCGCATCATCGACTCCATCGAAGACTTCGAGCGCTTCTTCAAACAAGAAGGCGGCGGCTTTGCCTGGGTTCACTGGGCGGGCACGGGCGACGATGAAGATCAGATGTCGAAGCGCTTTGAGACCACCATCCGCTGCATTCCCCTGCCTGATCAGATTCCCAGCGAAGCCCAGGGAAGCGGCACCTGCATCCTCACCGGCAAGCCGTCTGCGCAGCGCGTGATCATGGCCAAGGCCTACTGATTCCGCTCACAGACTCCCTTCGCGTAGGTACTGCAGCGCTTCCTCTTCACTGCTTGTAATCAGCCGCTCGACTCCGTCCGACTTCGCGTGTCGCTTGATCTGAAGCGCACCGACGGCCATCTTCACCAGCACCGCGTTGCGCACAAAGCCTCTGTGAACGAGCGGAATCAGCGGCATGACGATCTGTTCAAACGCCGGATCGTTGCGCGCTGGACCTTGCCGCATGTCGCCCAGAAAGCAGCGTCCCCGGCGCCCGGCGCGATCACAGGCTTCGATCACATCCAGCCAGCCTCTGCGCACCGCGTCTAGCGAAGGAAACGGCTCACTCGTGCGCTTCATCCGTACCAGCTGCTCGGATTCATCGAGGTGAATCACGAAGTATGGAGTGCGCAAGATCTCCCGCAGCGGCACGCTGCAATGATAGCCCACGCCTCGCGCCCTGCTCGTCGAGTAATACGCTTACCCCAACGACCTGTGTAGGACTTCCATCACCACGTTGCAGGTTGCGTGAAACAGCGATCCAGCCAGCACCGATCCGCTCAGGTGGCGCAAGATTCCAAACAGCAGACCCGGAAAGAACACAAGCAGCGACGCTGGATGGAACGTCACCAGATAGTGACCCAGTGCAAACAGCGCTGCGGACAGAAGCCACGCGCGCCAGCCGCTCATCACCTCACCCAGGCGCTGCTGGATGTAGCCACGGAAGAAGAACTCCTCGGGCAGCGCCACCACCAGCACCTGCGACACAATCAGCAGAGGCAGCTTGGGCGGCAGTCGCAGCGTCTTGGCCATCGGTGTCGGACAGACCACCAGCTTCGCCAGCAGCTGCGGACACAGCTTGTTCACGAACTGATCGTAGACGACCCCAAACACCGGCAGGATGAGCAGCGTCGCAAGCAGCCACAGCCCGACTCCTTTGCCGAGCGGACGAAAGCGCAGCCCATAGTCTTCTAGCTCGAAGCCTCGTCGCCACAGAAGCAGCGCAGGCAGATACAGAAACGCCACCGCCGCCACCACCGCGATGTTGCTTTCCACAAACGGAATGCTGCGCAGCCGATACAGGATCGCCACCAGCACCGTCGCCGCCAAAAACACGCCCAGCACTTCTTGCAGGACGGCTCGACGACTCGGAGGCAGCACAGGAGAAGGAGACAGAGACGGTGCAGACACGGGATCTTCGATGAAGGTTACGCTGCGATGACGGGCTTAGCGCGGCTGATTTGGACGACCGTCGAGCACCAGCTGACGCATCGTTCCCACCACCTGCGGCTCCGCCAGTGGTCCGATGCTGTTGGTCTCTTCGTAGTGGTCGCCTTCCGCTTCCGCAAAGTACGGCTTCTTTTCATCGAGCAGCCAGTTGTAGCGCGGCACGATGTAGCCCACAAAGTCGTGCGTCAGGCCCCACGTCATCCGCAGCTTGGGATCGCCATCCATCACATCGATCAAGTACGGCGGCTTCGGTGCTTTGCTCACGTCGGCAGCGTTTGGCTTCTTGGTGTCAATAAAGGTGTACTTGCCTGCGTACTCACCACCGTAGCCACCAATGAACAGCTCCGGCAGCAGCTCACCCGGATTGGTGATGATCGACGCTGGGCCAATCTGTAGATACGTCACCTGCGTCTCCACCGACGGTAGGTTGTCTTCGTCCACCGCGCGGGTGTTGTCGTAGCAGCACACCGAGCGCTGATAAATCTTGAGCTGAAGCGCCAGGTGATACAGCCGATTGGCCACCTGCGCCGGGAACGACGTCGTGCGGTAGCTCAGCTTGGCCGACTTGCCTTCCACCGTCACCGCCGCCGGGTCCGCCATCGAGGTCTTGGCAAACGCTGCCACGCCCTTGCCAATCCACTCGACCTTTTCGAAGCTGCCGCTCTTGTACTCGTTGCCCTTGTCGTCGATCGCCACGACCTTGCCCGGTCCAATCTGTCCGCCGAGCGCGCCGCTTACGTACACCACCGGACCCGAGCCTGCGATCTCCAGCTCTTTGCGCAGGTAGTGAACAAAGTCCGACGTAATCAGGTGATTCGACGAGCCCGCGCCTTCGGGGTGATGCGCCCAGTTCACCAGCGTCGCAATCGGCCTGGGCGGCGTCGTCGATAGATCCATGAACTGCATCGTGTGCAGCCGAGGATTGATCACCACCGGATCGCGAGAGTCACCGACATAGCGATGCATGTCTCCGCCGGCGTCCTGCACCAGCACCGAGTTCATCGTCACCCGCGACGGCTTAATCGCCATCACTGCTTCGGACGCGGCCTCGGCAATCAGCTTGCGCACGCGCTGCTGGTAGGTGCGGTTGATGCCACTGTTGAAGTTGTCCGGGCCCCAGCCACCGACCAAATCCGGTGCTTGATGCAGGTGCGTTGCATGCACCATCAACAAGTCCACACCCAGCCGAGGATCAATCAGCTTTTCGATCTCTGGCGTCTCGTCCCGAAACAGACCCAGCGCATCGACCGACACCAGCACCACCACCGTCTGGTTCTGCTTCCAGGCGATCGCCCGCGCCCACATCGAATCATGCACACCGTACGCGAGCCGACCGTTGCCGTAGCCCGCCATCCAGTACGCATCGAACTTGCCGTTGCCGTTCTTGTCGACGTACGGCTCACCGTCGTCCCACACGCCGTTTTTGTTGCTGTCGGTGAACGACTCGATCTCTGGCGTGATGTCGCGGACGCCGTAGCCGACGTACAGCGTGCTGTCGCCCCCGTCTGGGCAGCTTGAATCGCCGGGACAGCGACCACTTATCTTGAGCGGGAGCTCATCCGGATCGAGCGTGGTCTTGACGGCCATATCGGGGATTGTGTCTTGCGGCGGCTCTCCCGGTGGACAGCCCAGTAGCAGCAGAGACAAGCCCCACACGGTCCATTTCGCTCGTCGTAGCATCGCCAGCTCCTTGTGACGGGTATTGCAGGGGGGAATCGGGCGGTCAGCCGTGCGTCAGCGCGAAGAACACGCCAACATTCGACAGCAGATAGACTTCGCTGGCAGATGCACTCGGTCGCGCCGAAGCGCCCTGGCCGGGGTTGAAGGCCTGAAGAAGCTCGCCGCTTGCGCCGTCGACGATCAGCAGCCCACTTGCCACCGAGTTAAACAGCACATACCGACTCCACACGAGCGGTGCCGAGATCTCGCCGTGCTTGCTCGGACTCTGCTGCCACAGAAGACGCCCCTTGCGGTCGAGCGCGATCATGCCCTGCGTCGCCGAAGCCGCATACAGCCGCTCGCCCCCTGGATCAGCGGCAAGCTGTCCCGCCGCTTCCAGCTCATAGCGCCAGCGCGTCGAGCCGTCTTTGACATCCAGCGCGAACACGCCGCTTGAAAAGCACGACACAAACAGGGTGTCGCCCATCAGAACAGGCGTGCTGTCCACATCGGTAAAGCGAGTGGCATTACCGGACAGCTGCCGCGTCCATAGAAGCTCTCCGTTTTCGGCTTGTAGGCAGCCCAAGTAGCCATCGGGAAAGCCCACGTAGACGCGTCCGCCCGTCACCAGCGCGCCCGAGCCACCGCGAATGGCAAAGCCATCGGGCGTCTCTCGCTCGTACTGCCAGACCCACTTACCAGTACCAAGCTTGTGGGCATAGATGCGGCCCGCCGTGGTGGTGGTGAAGACCAGTCCGCCCGATACCGTTGGCTGGGTGCGCACCGGACCCGAAAGCTGCATCGACCAGCGAACCTCACCGGTCTTGGGCGACAGCGCGGTCAGCATGCCATCGTCATCTCCGACCAGCAGCAGCGGCTCGTTGGTCGCTTCGCCCGCCGGCACGTACAGTGGCTCGGATGCCAGTCCGCCGGTGAGCTGATGTCGCCACAGGACCTCGCCGTCACGCTGGCGCAGGGCATACAGCACCTTGGCCGAGCTACCAACAAACACAGTCTGACCATCGGGAGACAGCGCGGCGGTCGCAAACTCTTGGGGGTTGTAAGCGAAGAAGGCCTGAGACAAGACCAGAGGCCGACTCCAGCGAACCCGCAGCACCGCTTCGGGCGCGATGAATGTCTCGCGCGCCATTGTCACCCCGCCGAGCTTGGCCGGACGCGGCGCCAAGCCGAGGCCCGCGCACCCACACAGTCCCAGCACAAGCGGCAGCCACGCCTTGGCTGTCATCTACTGCTCCAGCTGCGACAGGCGGTTCTGGATGTCGTCGCGCAGCGAGCTCTTCGCATCGCCCTTGGCCAGCATCTCTTTGTAGATCTCGATGGCTTTGGCCTTGTTGCCTTGCTTGGCGTAGATCCGAGCCAGGTTCCACTGCGAGCGCTCTTTCCACAGATCGCCCGCCGTCTGCGCCGTATAAGCCGCCAGCGCAGCGTTCAGATCGCCACGCGCCTCGGCACACAGGCCAATGCCTTCTTGGGCCATCAGCACCAGCGCTTGCTCTCGCGGCTTGGCATCGACGAAGCGACGATACAACGACTCGGCTTCGGGATAGCGGCCCTGATCGTAGGCTAGCGACGCCTTCACCAGCGTCGCCCGCAGCGCAGCCGGGGTGCTGGCATAGTCCTTGTCTAGGTCGCCCAGCACCTTGAGCGCACTGTCCTGGCGCTCCTTGTTCGTCTTAAAGCGAGGAACCTCGTCGCTCTGCTCCACGTCTTTTTCTTGCTCGGTGATGAGCGGCGCTTCAGAAATCCGAAGGGCCCGCCCCAGCGCTTCCGTCGAGCGCTCCTTGCGTCCATCCAGGTACTGAGTGATCGCCCATCCCGCGACGATCACGACCACCAGTCCGACCAGCAGCACCAGACCGCGCGAAAAATACACGGTGATGCTTTCCCACTTCCGCTGCCAAAAGCCAACGAACCCGTCCGGGGCTCCCGAGGCTGTATGGTGTTGTTTGGACACGCAAAGCTCCTTCCGAAGAGGTAGGGACGCTAACAAACCCGGCCCGTGTCCGTCAAGAAACGCAAGTGTGCGCGCGTCGTAGGCCAGTCCCTAGCAGGGCGGCCTGGGCGATTGCCGACGCAACCCAACGTCTGGCGCACTGGCGCACCGCTTGCCGTTGTCGTGGTCGGGCTGCTCATGGCCAGGACCGCCGCTTCGCTGTGTCGTAGTCAGGCTTCTTTGGAACGGAAGCGCAGCTTCAACCGCTCGTGAATGCGCGCTGCGTTCGCCTGACTGTGCTTTCAGCGCCCAGAGTCGCGCTCGGCGTTCGCCTGACTGCGCTTTCAGCGCCCGGTGTCGCGCTCGGCGTTCGCTTGGCTGTGCTTTCAGCGCCCAGAGTCGCGCTCGGCGTTCGCTTGGCTGCGCTTTCAGCGCCCGGAGTCGTGCTCGGCGTGCGCTTGGCTGCGCTTTCAGCGCTCAGAGTCGTGCTCTGCGTTCGCCTGGCTGCGCTCTGCGTGGTGCAAGCGACACACCGAGTCCCAGCTACGGAATACCAAGGAGCTTGTGGGTTTGAAGCGACAGACGCCAGCGAGGGTGGCGCTGGCAGTACGCGATGGCAGAGGCGGTGTTCTCCGCGCGCAGCGGGCCGTCCATGGGCTGAAGGAAACAGGACGAAAAGCGGAGGTCAGCGAAGCGCTCGGGCTCCGCACCAGGCTGCGGGAAGACCAGCTTGAGCTCATCCCCAGCGTCTAGCACCAGGGTGCTGCCCGCCTTGGGAGACACGCAGACCCAGTCGATGCAATCAGCGGCGGAACCGGTGGGCACGGGCTGGGTTCCGTTTGTCTCGATGGCAATGTAGAAGCCGCGTGCGTGCAAGCTGCGACACAGAGCGGCATCGACTTGGAGCAGTGGCTCACCACCCGTGAGGACGACAAAGCGACGCTCTGGATGACTGAGGGCGTGGGCATCCCAGCAGGCAAGGACGGCATCGGCGAGCGCGTCGGCATCAGCGAACTTGCCACCGCCGGGTCCATCGGTACCGATGAAGTCCGTGTCGCAGAAGCGACAGGTTGCGCTGGCGCGGTCGGACTCGCGACCACTCCACAGGTTGCAGCCCGCAAAGCGACAGAACACGGCGGAGCGCCCCGTGTGTGAGCCCTCGCCTTGCAGGGTATAAAACAGCTCCTTTACCGCGTAACCCATGATGCAGGCGCGGGACTTTACAGGCTCTGCGGAGGACGCGCTACTCGGTCTTGCCGAAGCGTCCGCGCAGCCGCGCCCACAGACCCTTGGGTCCGCCGGGGTTTGTAGGCTGGGTCACTTCAGGGCCGTTTGTGGGGGCGGCAATGGCAACAGGCTCCCCGCTCTTTTGCGCCGCTTCGATGGGGGACACCAGCTTGCGCAGCTGCTCATCCGATGCCCGCCCGGTCAGCTGCACACTGGCCGAGCCATCGATGACCTGCGCGGTCATGACCATGGAAGCATCGCGGTCTTCGCCCGTGGGCAGCTCAGCGCGCTGACAGGCGGCAATCTCGGCCACCTCTGCTTCATAGTCGGACCGAAACAGCGTGCGCAGGTGGTCGACCATCTCTTTGGGGTCGAAGCGATAAGGCGCCAGAAACTTGTGCAGATCCTGCGCCAGTTCCAGGGCCGAGGCATAGCGGTCGGCGACATCGCGAGCGAGCGCCTTCATGACAATCTTGTCGAGCGCTTCGGGCACACGCCGGTTGAACTTCGATGGCGGCAGGACCTCGGCGTTGCGGACACGCTCCATCAGCTGAAACTCGGTGTCGCCCCGGAACAGCTTTTCGGTGGTCAGCATCTCGTGAAGGATGATGCCGGTCGAAAAGACGTCGGTTCGGGCATCGACGGGCATGCCGCGAATCTGCTCGGGCGACATGTAGCTGAACTTGCCCTTGAGCACACCGATTTCCGAGGTGAACTTGACCATCGCCTGAGCGATGCCAAAGTCGAGCAGCTTGACCTGTCCATCCCAGGCGATGCGGACGTTCGAGGGCGAGACGTCACGGTTGACGATGCTAAGCGGCTTGCCATCGGCATCAATCAAGGTGTGGGCGTGGTGAAGGCCCTCGGACATCTTGGCGGCGATGTAACAAGCGTGAGGAAGCGGAATGCGCCCGCTGGTTTCCTGACAACGTCGCAGGATCTGGGTCAGATCCTTGCCACCGATGTACTCCATCGCGATGAAGTAGCGGCCTTCGGTGCGTCCGATCTCAAAGGTGCGGACGATGTTGTCATGGCTCAGCAGGACGGCCAGCTTGCCTTCGCGGACGAACATCTCCACAAAGCGTGCTTCCTTGGCAAGCTGAGAGCGCATGCACTTGACGGCGTAGAGACGACCGCCGCTCTGGCGACTGCGGGCCCGGTAGACCTCGGCCATACCGCCCCGTGCAATAAGACCAAGGAGCAAGTATTTGCCAAACGGCTGCGGGTGCTCAGGAGACCCCGGATCGAGTTTGTCGGCTGCGGAATCCATTTCGCCCAAGTGTTTGTCCGTAAGACGTTATCAGCCCGTCGAGATCCTGTCTATGCAGCGGGCCCGACTCTCACCAAGTGGGATGTGTGGCCCAGTGTAGAAACCGATCTTGGAAAGCAGCGTCTCGACAGACCGTAGCTATGCACTTTACCATGTGGTCTTGGGCTTTTGTGCAGGGACTACTTGGCGCCTTGGGCAAAGACCCGACTTGCTTTCAACTGGGCAACCAACTGGGTAATGAACGGGCGATCGCCATGGCTCAGGGACACCTTGGAACCGGGACCGGAACGAAGCCTCGCACCGAGCGAGCAGTGGCAGTCGTGGTCGAGCGCAATCGGGCCACCGGCAAGCGTCTGGCACGGCTGCTGGTCAGTGCGGGTTATACCGTAAAGACCTACGAAGACGAGACGACTGCGATTGCGCCCATCCTTCACAGCGATCCGCAGGTCGGACTGTGGCTGGTGGTTGGGGAAGCAGCGGCGGCGTCAGCGATTGCCGAAGGGCTCAAGACGCCACCGGCTGGCAAGCGCTGTGTTGGTGTGATCTATGGCGCGGGGGATGAAGTCGATGCCGCGACAATGTTTGAGCACACCGGCATCGCAGCAGTGCTTGGGATAAAGCCCGGCTCGGCTCGACCTGATCTAGAGTCGGAGCTGCTCAGCATCGCGGCGTTTCTGCGCGGTCAGCCGCTGCTGCCGGTTCAAGGGTTTCTGCTCTGGGGCGCGCAGGCGTTTTCGGCCAGCATCACCAACATCGGTGGACGCGACGCAGCAGAGTCTCGGCTGGTCAAGCTGTGCGCCGAACATCTGAACATCTCGCGCCGGGTGGCGGACAGCCTGGCGGAAGTGGTCCATGAGCTGATCACCAACGCGATGTACGACGCGCCGGTCGACGCACAAGGCAGAACCCGCTACGCGCACGACCGCACCGCCGCGATCGAGCTGCCCGCAGAAGACAAGGTGATCTTCCGCTACGGCACCGATGGCATGCGCCTGGCGGTGGAAGTGGTGGATCACTTTGGGCGACTGCGACGACCCGATCTGGTGCGTTCGCTGCGGCGGGCAGCGAGCGGGCAAGTCAACCGAGGCCAAGGCGGTGCGGGCATCGGACTGTCGCTCGTGTGTCGGACCTGTCCGCTTGTGCAGGTGGATGTAGAGCCGGGCAGCCGCACCAGGCTGACCGCTGTCATCGATTTAGAGCCAGGACGCGCGACGGAAGGTGGCAAGCCTGGCCGCAGTATCATTTTCCCAGACTTGACCGCCCACGCGGTTAGGCTCGATTCTTAAGGTAGGCTGCCGTCGTGAATTACGAAGAACGTTCAGGCATGTTGGGGGCTGTCCAGCCTCCGCCCAAGCTCCTCATCGAGCGTCTGTCGGACGGCGACGTAACCTGCCTACGCCTGATGGGAACGATCGACGAACAGTTCGACGCCCCAGGGCTGTCGCAGACCATCGCCTGCCGCTACCTGATCCTCGACCTGGGTGGAGTGGACCGGATCTCTTCCTTTGGTATCCGTCAGTGGATCGACTTCGTCCAGCACATCGCCCCGCGACTGGCTGGCGTCTACTACGTCGAGAGCAGTCCGAAGGTCGTCGACCAGTTCAACATGGTCGCCAACTTCGGCGGGCCCGGATACATCGTGTCCTTCTACGCTCCGTATCGCTGCGAGTCATGTGACCTGGAAAAGCGTCACCTGTTCCGCACCGATGAGGAGACGCCCGTTTGGCGCGCTGGACAAGCTCCAGCGATGACCTGCCAGACCTGCGGCAACAAAGAGGACTTCGACGAAAACCCTGCGATGTACTTTAACTACGTCGCACAGCAGCCGATTCAGGCGATTCCGCCGGCGGTGATGCAGTTTCTGCGGGTCCACCTAAACTACGGCCAGGGCGGACAGCGCAAGCTGCGCATCGAAAAGCGGATCGAGGGTCGCTGCACGTACATCAAGCTGTCGGGCGATCTCGATAGCGATCTGAAACCAGAGAAGCTGGCCGACGGACTGGAAGGCGAGGTCGTCGTCGATCTGGGCGGCATCTTGTCCATCGATCCAGTGGGCACAGCGCACTGGCGCAAGCTGATGCGGACGCTCGATGCCAAGACCGGTACGTCGGAATCGGTCGAGCGGGTCAGCTTCATCGCGGTCCCGGCAGTGTTTTTGGAGCGACTAGGCAAGCCCGAAGACCTGACACGCAAAGGTCAGGTGCTGTCGCTCATCATTCCGTATAACTGCTCACGCTGCCGAGCGACGACGCCAAAGCTGGTGGACTTTACGCAGCATGGCGACGAGCTGCGGGCCGGTCGTGTGCCACGCATCAAGTGTGCGCTGTGCGGCGGTCCGGTGACGTGCGTGGTGTCGGAGACGTGGTTTAACCGTCTGCAGACGCTGCCGCAGCCGCAGGTGACGCCGGATCTGAAAGCTACGATTGCACACCTGACGGCGGCGCCGGCCCCACAGACGCCGCGTTCGACGATGGCCGGTCCCGCGATGGCAGCACCAGTGGGTCCACCGACTCCGTCGGGAGGTCCAGCGTGGACGCCGCAGCCGATGTCGGGAGGTCCGCAGCAGCCGCAGAGTACAGGCTGGACACCGCAGCCAACGCCCACGCCGTCGCCGATGGGGATGAGCAATCCGCGATCGACGATGGGCTCCTCGATGAATCAGTCGAGCGCGGCGTTTCCGCGACCAGGATCGATCAGCCAAGCGACGAGCCTGCCGCAGCCGCCTCAGCCACCGCAGCCGCAGGGTGTGTTTGGCAAGCTACAGACGATCCCAGGACTTCTGCCGGGACTTCTGGTGGTGATGCTGTCGCTGTCGGGCGCGATTGTGTATCGCATCTTGGCGACTCCGGCGGGACGTGGCGCAGGCGACTGGTCAGTCGTCGAGTCATCGACGCCGAAAGCGCCCCCGTGGCATGACGCCAAGCTTGGCAGCGATGGCAGCAAGTTTGTCGGACACTCGACGCTGGTTGCCGATCGAACCGAAGCGCTGGAGCGCGCCGATGTGGCCGCGCAAGCGGAGCTGGTCAGCAAGCTGGCTGAAGAGCTGGAAACCAAAGATCCCGACTGGCGGAAGGTGATTCAGCCGCTGTTTGCGGAGTCCGTGCAGACGATCAAGGACGAGCTGGACAAAGCGCAAAAGAGCATCAAGCCGACCGATGATCCGACGGCAGCAGAGGCTCAGCTTCAGCCTGCGCGAGATCGTCAGGCCGATCAGCAAAAGCGTGTCGCAGCGTCGCTCAAGCAGAGCCTGCCCGAGGGTGCGCTGCCCGCGATGACGCAGTACTGGGAAAAGCGCGCGCGCAAGAGCAAAGGCACCCGAGAGACGGGATTCCAGGCTTCGACGCTCATCGAGCTAGACAAAGCGGCGTTTGACAAGCTGGTGAACCAGTTCCGTCAGACGGAAGCAGCGGCCAAGGTCAAGGTCGTGCCGTTCTTCCCGCTGCTGGCGATGCGCTTTGAATCGACGGTGCGCGGACCTGTGGTGATCGAGGTCGATGACAGCAGCCCGCTGGCGCCCGCTGGCATCAAGACGGGAGACATCGTGCTGTCGGTGCTGGGACACGAGGTGCGCACGCCGAGCGACTTCGCCAAACAGCTCGATCAGGCGATCAAAGAGCTGGCGAGCCACGATCTGGTCCTGAAGGTTCAGCGCGGCAAAGATCTGGTGGATATCAAGCTGGCGCAGAGCAAAGCGGCGCCGAAGAAGGGCCCGGTCTTCATCAAGAAGGCTGGCAAGTAAGCACGCAGACCGGCAGCGGAGGCAGGGATTCCGCGCCGGTCGTTCGTGTCGTTAGTCGAGCGACTTCAGGTGGGTGAGCAGCTTGCTCCACACCGCTGGGGTGACGCCGACTTCCAGGTGACCGTAGGCCACGCTCTCTTGCTTGGCGTCTTTGCCACGCTTGCTGGCGGACCACTTGCTCGTCAGGATGTCGAGCGCAGCGATGCTCTTCTTGAACAGGACGCCATCGCCGTTGACGGAGCAGGTCGGGCAGCTCATGCCGTCGGTTTCAAAGACGGTTCCTGGCGCGCCGCCCGCTTCTCCGTACAGCACGTAGAGCGAGTCGAGGCTTGTGTCGAGCCCGCTCGCCCTCAGTCGATCGATGAAGTGTCCGCCCATCTCGACGGCGCCAGCGATGCCAAGGCCCGACATGAGCTGGTACTTGTTGTAGAAGCCCGACGACTCGGTGTTGCGCGAGTTGTAGTAGGTGTGCCACGCGACGCACGGCGATGACGACGGATCAAACGCAGTCTTGCGGCACGCTTGACGGTTCGGATCGTCCAGATAACCGCCGCCCAGGTAGGTCAGCTTCGGACGCAGCCACGGGTAATAGCGGTTTTCATCGGCATCAAGATCCTTCCAGTCGCTGGAGTCACGACGCGGCACCGGATAGTCGGCACGCAAATCCGACGCAGCCTGAAGCTGACCGAGGTACGCGCTCACCCACTTGCCCGACTCGTTGACGCTGCCGAACAAGCTGATGTTGTATTCGTCGAAGGAATAGGTGCTGCTCGGAGCACCGTCGGTGGTGTTCAGCGTTCGGAGCGAGCCGCGCGACACAGGCTTTCCGTCGGAATCAAGGCCGCTCAGGTTCGAGATGTAGACGCGGTTAAAGTAGTCGGTCCAGGTTCCGCCACGACCCTCGCAGACGCTCTTGGCGTAGGGATTGTCGTACCAAGGAACGTCTGGGCCCCAGTTGACGCACTGGAGCGACGAAAACCAGGTCCAGGGCATCGGGCCTCGGCCCACGGGCGCATTCCACGAGGTGCTGGCGATGGTCAGCGTGTGGATCGGATGACGGAAGTTCAGGTCGATGCCCAGGTGCGGTCCCGACAGCGCAATGTACGAGCGAATGTCGTCGCGATAGCGAGGAACGGCAGCACCTTGCGCGGCTGCAACCCGATCAAAGAAGCGCGTGCTGAGCGATGGCCACGTTGCGGCATTTCCGACGTAGGCATCGACGGACAGAACACCTTTGCTCCACGCAAGAACGTCCACCTTCGGCGAGCTTCCGTCGGCCTTCTTGTGAAGCTGACGCACTCGCGAGATGGCATTGGCGACGGCAATGGCTTGGCTGTAGTTGTCTCCGTGGAAGTTGCCAAACGTCACGGCATAGACGCAGCGGCCTTCTGCTTCCATGGCTTGCACGAGGCCGGTCTTTTGCGTCGTGCCCGCATAGGCGTTGCCCGAGCCATCGTTGCCACCGGGAAACAGCCAGACGTTGGCATCTTGCATCGCGCCGTGAACCAGCAAGAGCGGCGCTTTGGTCACGTCGCAGGTGCGTGCGTAGGTCTTCGGACCTTTGTGCAGCAGCACAAAGCGAGCCTCGGGACGCATCGGACCCGGCTCGGCACAGACAGCCCCCTTCGTCGTCGCACAGGTGTTCTTGTAGTACAGGTTGAAGCCGTCGACGAGCTGCTGGTTGAGCGAGCCAAAGTACGTGCCGAGCGGATAGTCGCTGCTTTGGAACGTGTCTTGGGCGCGCAGCTTTTCGGTGCGACGGTTGTAGCCTTCGGTGCGGACGAGCTGGCTTCCTTCGAGCAGCTCGATTTCGCCCCACGACCAGCTGGGTGGACGCAGGCTGCCCACAACACGGAACGAGTCCGTCGGCTTGTCGTTCCGATCAAAGACGGCCTGGACATCCGCAGTGAGCGATGAAACCAGCTCAGCAGGTGCTGCGACTTCGGGAGGAACCGGCTGGCAGCCCGCCAAGACGGCAAAGGGGAACCAAACGGCTCGCGGTAAACGGCGACGAATCATGCTGTCCTCCAGGACGAAAAACGGGGGTTTGTGACTACGGCGCAGCCTGCGCGGGACCAGACGGCAGCGGTGCAGGTGCGGACGTACCGGGAACCGATCCACCTTGCAGTGGAGTCGGTGAAGCAGAGCCAGGAGGCAGCAGCGACGGATCCGAAGGTGCCGCTGCGGGCTCCGGCGGGATGACGAGCGGGACTCGATTGGGGTCACCAGGACCATCGAGGTTTGCAGGCGCTTCCGCTGGTGGAGGAGAAGCCACGGGACTCACGACTGTCGCTGGCTTGCCGGTTCCAAACTGATAGGCGACGCCAACATCGAGCAGGTAGCTGCCTTGAAACGGCTCGCCCTGCCCTGTCAGGCCGTAACCACCGGCTCGCGCAAACACGCTGACCGGAACCTTGAGTCGTGGCTGAAAGTCAAAGCCCAGGCCACCGAGTCCAAGCGGCATAAAGTAGTTCCCCACCGTCGGTGCGGTCTGCACGATGCCACCGTCGACAGTGGTCTGCATCGAGCCGGGTCGATTGAGCGCGTTATAGCCAATCCCAAGGTGCAGGTCGAAGAACAGTCCCGTCGGTAGTGCGACGCGATAACCGCCCGACAAGAAGATGAACAGGCTGTAGCCCGGCGACGCGGAATAACCACCGATGCTGGCGCCGAACAGGAACTGACTGACACCACGCGCCCAAGCGGTGCCCTCGTAGGACAGTCGAGCGCCGGGACGGACCGCGCTTTCTCCGAAATAGGACAAGGCCACACGTCGTGGCTTGTCTTCCGAAGCAGCAGTCTGCGCCCGCGCGGAACCGAAACCGAACGTCATCGCCTGCGAGACAAGCAGCGCAGCGACAGGAAAAGGGAAGGACAGAGATCGACCCAATCGAGGTGTCATGGCGTTTTGTGCGGACCGTAGTCGTGATCCCCAGGTCATGCAAGAGAACGCATCGGCTGCACTGTGGGCCACGGGAGCACATAAAAACCGTTGCACCTACTGGTACACCCAGAAGTAATAATGTGGGTTATTCGGCGTGCTCTGGCGGAAAGCGTCGCTGATTTGGCAGGTTTTCGACGCAGCCAGACTCGACCGCAACCCGAAATGAGCGAAAGGAAGGGTGCTGTAAATGTCCTCTCACTGGCCGAATCGTAAGCGCTGGACCTTGCTGCCGCTGGGCCTGGCGGCGCTGTCAGTGGGCCCCTCGTGCGATCCGCAGAGCGGCTCTGACTCGCAACAAAAAGCCATCATCGTGACCCGGTCAGGGTCCGGTCTTGGCACCGTATCGACGCAAGGTGGAGAGATTGCGTGCGGCACCGACTGCTCTCGCTTGTATGCACCGGGAACGTCGGTCACGCTGACTGCAACGGCAGACGCAGCATCGACGTTTGCCGGTTGGAGCGGCGCTTGTACCGGCAGCGGCCCGACGTGCGAAGTCAAGCTGTCGAGCGATCCCAACTCTGGCGCAACCGTTGCCGTCGATGCAAAGTTCGACACGCAGTACGTTCCCCCGACGGTCGCGCTGACGGTGAGCAAGACAGGCGCGGGTGCGGGCAAAGTGACCTCGTCGGACAACGCGGTCGACTGCGGCACCAAGTGCCAAGCCCAGGTGCAGATTCCGGGAACGGTCACGCTGACGGCGGCGGCTGACATCGGATCTGGATTTGCGGGCTGGACCGGCGCGTGCGAAGAGCAAGGCACCAATCCCGTCTGCGAAGTGCAGATCAACCTGGCAACTGCCGTCTCAGCGAAGTTCGTCAAGCGGATCTGCACGACGGACAACGTGTGCTGGGAAAATCCGCAGCCGACGGGCCAGACGCTGACGTCGATCTGGGGACGTAGCAAGACCGACGCGTGGGCGGTCGGTGAAAACGGCACGATCCTGCACTACGACGGAACGGCGTGGAGCGCGAGCGCGAGTGGCGTGACCCAGAAGCTCAACGCGGTGTTCGGCTTCGCTGCAAACGACGTGTGGGCCGTCGGCAATGGCGGAACGGTTGTTCGCTGGGATGGAACCAAGTGGTCGTCGGTCAGCTCGACGAGCATGAACCACCTGCGCGGGCTGTGGGGCGCCGACAACAAGAACCTCTTCGTCGTCGGAGCCGCTGGAACGCTGCTCAAGTGGGATGGAACCAGCTTCGCGACGGTGACGCCGCCTGCCGCTGCTGCCGGACGCGACTTCAACGCCATCCACGGTGTCAGCGGAACCAACATCCGCATCACCGGCGAGCTGGGCGTGCTCATTCGCTGGAACGGAACCGCGTGGGCGGCGGAAAACAGCGGCTCGCCTCGCAACCAGTACGCCGTGTGGCACGCCGATGCCAACAACGCGTGGGTGGGCGGATTCATCGGCAACGTCAGCATCTGGAACGGAACGGCGTGGACCTGGAAGCCGCAGTCGACGGGCGTGACGTTTAACTCGATCTGGGGCTCGGGACCGGAAGACGTCTGGTTTGCGGGTCAGGCCGGTCTGTTCTTCCGTTACTACCGCGACGCGAAGAACACGCTGGTGTGGGAAGCCAAGCAATCGCCGGTAAATGGCTCGCTCAACGGCGTGTGGGGCACGGCAGCCAATGATGTGTGGGCCGTTGGCGATGCGGGCTCCGTGATCCACTACGACGGAACCAAGTGGTCTGCCGGTGGAGCAGCCATCCAAGCGGGCTGGAACGGCGCGTGGGGCACCAGCGGATCGAACCTGTGGGCCGTCGGTGGAAACGGAACCATCGCGCACTGGGACGGTGGTGGTCTTTCGACGATGGACAGCGGAACGACTGCTGCGCTCCACGGTGTGAGCGGCACGTCGAACAGCAACGTCTGGGCCGTCGGTGAAGCAGGCACCATCCTTCGTTATAACGGCAGCAAGTGGGCTCCGTCGGCAAGTGGCACGCCTGTCGATCTGTTCGCGGCGCAGGCTGTGGCCGCGCAAGATGCATGGGCGGTCGGTGCGGGTGGCAAAGCGCTGCGCTGGAATGGCTCGTCGTGGAAGACCATCGAGACCGGCACGAGCGCCAGCTTGAACACGCTGTGGGCGGTGTCCGCGACGGATGTCTGGACGGCGGGCGATAACGGCACGGTGCTGCGCTGGGACGGCAGCAAGTTCACGCAGCTCCCCGGTCCAAGCACGCTGACGGTGCAGGGTCTGTGGGCCGGCTCGGCGACGAACGTCTGGGCCGTGGGCGCCGGTGGCGTCTACAAGTACGACGGAACGACCTGGACCAAGCAGACGGTTCCCTCGGCGGGTCCGTTCGTCGGCGTCTGGGGCTTCGCGAGCGGAACGGTCTACGTCGTCGGAAGCAGCGGCCAAGTGCTGCGCTATGACGGAACGACGTGGAAGGCGCTGCAGAGCGGCACGTCGAGCAACCTGACCCGCGTGTACGGCGCCAGCACGGCGAGCGTCTTTGTGCTCGGCGACGCAGGCACCCTGCTGCGCACGGGACAGTAAGCGAGTCGAACGATCTTTTTATTGGCGAGACGGCTCTCGACTGAGCTGTCTCGACAGCTAGGAGCAAACGATGCGAAAGAACTGGTTCGGATCGCGAATCTTCTTGGGTACCGCCGTGAGCCTGATGGGTGCGTGCGGTATGCCAAGCGCGCCCGAGGCCCCGGCGCTACCGCAAGGTCCCGAGGCAGGCCCGGCGCTGCAAGTCGTCACGCAAGTGATGCACCGAGACAAAGTAAACGGTCAACCGACGATGGCACACCTGCAAGCGCAGGCTGTGGCGCTGCCAGGGACCGATGCCAAAGCGGTCGCGTGGTCGACGCTGCGTGGTCTCAAGTCGAGCTATCGGCTGTCGGACGAAGCGCTGAGCGGTGCCAAGCTGCAAGACCTGCACGACGCGGGCAACGGTCCGCTGATCGCGCACTTTGACCAAGAGATCGACGGCATTCCGGTCTTCCATCGCAGCCTCAAGGTGGCGATGGACCGAGAAATGAACCCTCAGTTTGTGGTCGGCAGCTTCGCACCGAGCACAGTCAAGGTGGCCGAGCAGTGGACGCTCGATGAAGCGGTTGCTGTGTCGTCGGCGTTCAACGCGATGAGCGGAGCCCAGAAGGCGCTGTCTCGTGTCAGCTTCACGGGCAAGCGCTCGGGTGGCTATGTCGCGCTCGAGCTAGAGAGCGCGACAGACATGGAAGGGCTCATCCAGTCCGGTCCCGCGCGCGTTCGCAAGATCTGGTATCCGACGGAAGAAGGCTTGATTCCGTCGTACTACGCAGAACTGGACGTCGGCTACAGCAACAACAAAGACTCGAAGATGATGGCGTTTGTGGTGTCAGCCATCGACGGAACGATCTTCTTCAAGCACAGCCTGACCGCGGCAGACGCATTCACGTATCGGGTGTGGGCAGACTCGACGGGACGCAAGACGCCGTGGGACAGCCCGATGGGCAACGACTTTACGCCACATCCGACGGGAACGCGCACGGCTGCGGCCCCGACTCCGGCGTTTAAGTCGTCGAACTTGGTGACGCTGGAAAGCGCTCCGTTTTCTCGCAGCGATCCGTGGCTGCCCGCCGATGCAACCGATCTGTCGGGCAACAACGTCTTTGCGTACGCAGACCTCGCTTCTCCCGATGGCTGGAGCGCGGGCGACGCCAAAGTGTCGCTCACCGGGCCGAAGACCTTCGATCGCGTCTACGATCCGACGACCGATCCGCTGGCTTCGACGAACAACTCGCAGGCGATTACGACCAACCTGTTCTACATCCTGAACTGGATGCACGACTACTTCTACGACGCGGGCTGGACGGAATCGGCCTTCAATCCGCAGAAGTCGAACAAGGGTCGCGGCGGCGTCGAAGGCGATCCCATTCGTGGCGAAGCGCAGGACTCGGGCGGTCGCAACAACGCCAACGCCAGCACACCGGCAGACGGTGGCATGCCACGCATCCAGATGTATGTGTGGGACGCGATCGGCGCGACGGGCAAGGTTACGGCTCCGGCGGACATTGCGGGCGACTACGAAACCTCGGGAGCGCCCTACGGTGCGTCGCTGTTTTCAGTAACTGGTGAAGCGGTCATCGTCGATGACGGCGTCGGCAACACTGGCGATGGCTGCGAGGCTCCGTTCAAGAACGCAGCGGCGGTGTCGGGCAAGATTGCCCTGATGTGGTTCGGCGAAGGCAACTGCACGTCTCGCGCGAAGGTGAAGAATGCGCAGCTTGCAGGTGCCAAGGGCGTTATCGTCGTCAGCGTAGACCCAACCATTGGCCTACCTGCGATGGGCGGCACCGACGCAACCATCACGATTGGCGTCGTCGGCATGACCTACGAAGACGGCATCAAGCTGTGGGACAAGGTCAAGGCGGGCACTCCGGTGAACGTCACCATCGGAGGCAGCCGCTCGACGCACGATGGCTCGCTCGATACCGGCGTGGTGTCACACGAGTGGGGCCACATCCTGTCGAACCGTCTCATCGGCAACGCAACCGGTCTGTCGAACAACCAGGGCGGCAGCATGGGCGAAGGCTGGAGCGACTTCATCGTGCTCCTCACCATCGTTCGTCCCGAGGACATCAACGTCCCGGCCAACGCCAACTGGAACGGCGTCTACCCGGATATGTCGTATTCGATCTGGGCGCCGGGCAACAAGGCGTTCTACGACGGTCTGCGTCGGTATCCATACTCGACGGACAAGACCAAGAACCCGCTGACCTTCAAGCACATCGAAGACGGCAATCCGCTTCCGACAAGCCCGGCTCCAAGCTTTGGTGGCGATGGTGTGTCTAACTCGGAAGTCCACAACGCAGGCGAAATCTGGGCGACGGTGATGTGGGAATGCTACGCGGCACTGCTGCGTGATTCTCGTCTGAACTTCGATCAGGCCAACGAGCGGATGCGTCGCTACTTGGTGTCGTCGCTGAAGCTGACGCCGAATGCGCCGACGTTCTTGGAAGCGCGCGATGCAGTGCTCGCCGCTGCGTGGGTGAGCGATCGGGCTGACTACGATCTGTTCGTCGCAGCCTTCGCCAAGCGCGGCATGGGCTCGGGCGCACAAGGTCCAGACAAGAGCTCGACCGATCACGCTGGCGTCGTGGAAAGCTATGTCACCGGCGCGGATGTCTCGATCGATCGCATCGTGCTCGATCAGTCGAAGACCGACTGCGACCAGGACGGAATCCTCGACAACGGTGAGACGGGACGACTGCTCGTTACCATCCGCAACACCGGCAACAAGGATCTGACGAGCGGCGCGCTCAAGGTCACATCGAACAAGCCGACAGTGACGGTATCCGCGAGCCCAGCAACCTTCCCGACGCTGGCTCCGTTCCAGTCGACAGTGGTTAGCGTCGAAGTGTCGATGAAGGATGCCACGGAAGTTACGACGTTCGAC
>WBZX01000488.1_pt1 | contig 23631 bp, 17 predicted proteins | sample 5204211 | NCBI WGS metagenome assembly WBZX01 (sample SAMN12344362, study PRJNA552823) | activated sludge metagenome | biome: Activated sludge suspended growth; feature: Nitrification reactor; material: Wastewater; isolation source: activated sludge from nitrification reactor of wastewater... | reverse complement strand
CCACTGTGAAGAGGATCTCGCGGGTCAGCCGCCCTCTTCGGCGGCCGGGGAGCCGGGAGGGGGCGGGTAGTCGGGTCCGATGTCGGATGTGGGGATCTCAGACAGGATCCCCGGCGCGTCGGGGACGTCCTGGAACAACAGGTTCTCGTCCAGCTCTTTGGGGTCCACCATCATGTAGCGCTGGCCACCCAGCGGATAGCGCCACATTCCCCGGCCCGTCACCTGCTGTTCGCTCGGGCCTTCGAGGTCGGGATCCCACCAGACGACGGTGAAGTCGTCTATCCCCACAAAGTCGAGGGCATCGAAGAATCCGTGATCGCCGTAGCTGATCTGGGGGGTGGTCGGCCCGCCGCCCGATGGCGGATACCGGAACATGCCGCCGGCGAATGAGTCGGCTGTGAGGTTGGGGCCGGCCATGTGGATGCCGGTGTAGAGGAGCTGGATCATCGGCCCGGTGACCTGAAGGCTCTTGGTGGCCGAGGGATCCTTACCGAAGAACCACCGGTAGAGGCGCCAGGCTTCGGCCTGAGGGGGAAGCCCCCGGGCCGGAGATGACGATGCGCCAAAGGCGTGGGACCACTGCTCCTGGTCGGTGATGAGGCGACCGATGACGGTGGTGTCGGTGAAGGCGATTCCGGTGATGACCCACTCGGGATGGTAATTCTGACGGCTCGCTGCGTTCACCATGTCCATCAACATGAACGGATCGCCAGCAAAGGCCACCGTGGTGATCTCGGCTTCCTTGAGTTGGCCGACGATGCCCTGGGCCTGGGCCGACAGGGTGTTGGTGTCCAGCAGGTAGGAGATGACGAGCTCGGCCTCGGCCCCCATCTTCTTGTACCGCTCCTTCAACCTGACCGTGAGGTCGCCGTAGATGGGAGGGTCCTGTTCGTAGTGGATGACGGCCAGGGTGCGGTTACGGGTGCGGTAGCTGGGATCACCGGCGTACTGAGCGGGGCGACCGAACAGGCTTCGGACTCCTAGATCCAGCACGCCCTGAAGGATCTGGTCGGGGCTGGCCAACACCCCCCACGAGTAGGGGGCCAGCTCTTCGTAGAGCGTGTCAGGTGAGGTGGCGCTACAGGCGATGCACAAGACGCCCCGGCGGGCCAGCTCCTGTTGGTAGGCCAGGGCCTGGGTTGGACCACCGATGCTGGCGAAGGCACCCATGTCTTCGGCCACCCGACGGGCGTCGGCGCGAGCTTGAGCCGGGTTGCGGCCATCGCCCGAAGCCTGGAACGGCTTGATCACCACCCGCCGGCCGTAGGTCTCGTAGGTGGCGTTGGCCATGGTGTTCAGGTCCTGGACGAGCTTGGTGCGCTCGGCCGCCCCATCGAACACGCCAAGGCTCTCGGCCAGACCGAGCAGATCCTGGGGACCGGGTATGTAGTAAGCGACCACGATCTCATCGGCGGTCACGCCCGGGCTGGTGGCACCGCCGTTGTCGGCGTGCTCGTTGCCGTCCCTGTCGAGCCAAGGCTTGTCACCATCCCACGCCGGCACACAGGGAACGGCGTACACCGACGGCATCATGATCCGGCCGGTGGCGGTGTCGCAGCGGTCGCCCCAGTCGTAGTCGTCGAGGGTTCCCGCCGCTTTCGCCTCGGCGTAGGTGGGGGCTAGCTCGGGGTTGGACGACCACTTGTCGGCAGACTCCGAGTTGCCCTCGACCCCAGGCTTCCCCGGCCCACCGGTACCGGATCCTCCGGCACCGTCACCGCCCCTGACGGTGGCCACCACGCCCGCCCCCACCAACAAGACGACCACGGCCAGGAGAGGTCCGAATCGTTGTGCAGGCGACAGCTTGGGCCAGGGCCGCTGCGCCGGTCCGGCGGGCTGGTTCATGACGCACCTCTAGGGGACGTGGGTTCGGGCGTTGAGGTCCGGTTCGAATGGTCGGATCGCTTGAGGGTGTGGGTCGAGGTGCCGAGGTAGGACTCGACCACCGCCCGGTGGTTCAGAACCTCTTCGGGCGTACCCGAGGTGACGACCGCTCCTTCGTCGAGGGCCACCAGACGATCGGCGATCGAGGCGATGAGGGAGATGTCGTGTTCGATGACTACCAGTGTCACGCCCATCGTCGACCGAAGCCCCGACAACACCGGGGCCAGGGCCTCGGCTTCTCTCTGCGCGATCCCAGACGAGGGCTCGTCCAGTAGCACCAGCGAAGGCCCGTGGGCCACCACACAGGCCAGGTCGACCATGCGTCGTGAGCCAGTGGACAGCTCGGCCACCCGAGAGCTTCGAAGGGTGGTGAGCCCGAACGTCTCCAGCAGCTCCTCGACTCGCTGAGCCACCGCTGCCTCGGTCATCTGCACGGCCGGAAGCCGCAGCGCCGCCGACAGCGGGTCGCCCGCCTCGATCCAACGTTCCAGCGCCGTCGACACCGTCTCGGTCACGGTGAGGCCCGGGAACAGGCGGGCATCCTGAAACGATCGGCCCAGCCCGGCTCGGGCCCGGCTGGAGGGGCTGAGACCGAAGATGTCGGTGCCGTGCAGGAAGATCTGGCCGGAATCCACGGCGGTGAATCCGCTGATCAGGTCGAGCAGGGTGGTCTTGCCTGCTCCGTTCGGGCCGATCAGGCCCACGATCTCCCCAGGGGCAACCGACAGGCTCACCCCTCGCACCGCACTGATGCCACCGAAGGTCACGTTCAGGTCGTCAGTGACCAGAGCCGGGACGGTCGGGGCCGGGGCCGGGGCCGGGTCGGCGGTCTCGGCGGCGGTCGTCGGCGCGGGGCCGGTCGGTGCCGAGGAGCGCGGGGTGCTGGGGGCCGCTCTCTCGGTCTCACCGAGGGCCTGTCGAGTTCCCTGGAGGTAGATGGCCTGGATCAGTTCGGGCTGTTCGGCCAGTTCGTCGGCGGAACCGTCGAAGCGGATGGCGCCCTTCTCCATGAAGTAGGCGTGGTCGGCCACGCTCAGGGCCACGTTCACTGATTGCTCGACGATGACGATGGTGGTGCCCTCGTCTCGCAGCGCCCTCAGCTCGTCGATAAGACGTTCGACCACCAGCGGGGCCAGACCGAGCGACAGCTCGTCGATCAACAGCACCTGCGGCCGCGTCATGAGGGCCATGGCCAGCGCGAGCTGTTGTTGCTGGCCACCCGAAAGGTCTCCGGCCTGGTCACCGCCACGTTCGGCCAGGACCGGGAACCGCTCCAGCGCCTGAGCGGTGCGATCTGCGACCGTCGACCCGTCGCCGCGTAGCAGCCAGGCTGCCACCCGCAGGTTCTCCTCGACGGTGAGACCCCCGAACACCCCGTGGCCGCCAGGCATCTGAGCTATTCCGGCGGCCGCTATCTCATCGGGTTCGAGGGCGAGCAGGTCAACCGGACCCAGGTGCACTGCACCAGCGGTCACCGAAGCCACCCCGCCGATGGCGCGCAACAGCGTGGACTTGCCGGCTCCGTTGGTTCCGAGCAGCGCGGTTATCTCGCCAGGGCGGATGTCGACATCGACGCCGAACAGCACCTGCACGTTGCCGTAGGACACGTCCAGGTTTCGCACGCTGAGTCCGTCGGGTTGCATGGGAACATCGGGATCGGCGTGGACCACCGGATGCTCACGAGCGTTGGCCTTGCCCTCGGGGTCGGTGGCTTCGGCCAGCGCGATGTCTGCTCTGACCATCTCGATCCCCCGACGGGAAGCCACCGCGCCCAGCAGCCGTTCACGGATCCGGTACACGAGCTCGGCCAGACCACCGGGTAGGAACATGAGGACGATCAGAACTCCGACCGCGGACGGCAACAGCGACCAGTCCCCCGTGAGGAAGTTGCGGCTTCCGTCGAGTACCACCGCGCCCAGGACTGCGCCGAACGCGCTGCCGACGCCGCCGACCACCGAGGTGATGAACACGTTCAAACCCTGGTCGGGGGCGAAGGTGGCCACGTCGTAGGCCTCGTTGACATAGACGATCATCCCGCCGGCCACGCCGGCCAGGAACCCAGAGAGTCCGAACGCGGTGAGGCGGGCCAACGGCACCTTCACGCCGTAGGCCTGGACCCCGGGGGCGTTGTCTCGCACCGCTCGCAGGACACGGCCGGTGCGGGTACGCCGGATTCCGGCCACCGCCACCAGGCAGGCGATCAAGATCACCAGGCAGACGCGGTACATGGTGGTGTCGCTGGACAGGTCCCACGTGGCCAGCAGCGGACGGCGTTCGACCTGGTCCCTGGGGATCCAGTCGGCTTGGCTCGGGTTGAGGATCCAGCCGGTGGCGGCGACACCGAACGCGAGCGTGGTCACGGCCAGGTAGAGACCCCGCCATCGCAGGGATGGCAACCCGAGGACCACCGACACCACCGCGGTGGCGAGACCGGCCACCGCCAGCGCCAGCACCAGGTCGAACTCCCAGTGCACCGTGGTGTAAGTGGTGACGGTGGCACCGACGGCAGCCAGGGCCATCTGACCGAGGGTCACCTCACCGGTCCAACCGGTGAGGACGACCACCGACAAGGCCAGCACCGCCAACGACGCCACCATGGCAGCTCGGAAGTCCTGGCTGGGGGAGAGCACCTCGGGGAGGGCCGCCGCCACCACGAAGGTCACCGCTATCAGGACCCAGCGGCCAACGCGGACCTCGGGCAAGCGGGCCAGTACCGCTGGAACCGGCGTGGGGTCGACGCTGACCTGCCAGCTCGATGCGTCACCTCGGTCGGCTCTCATCTTGCGAGATGCCTGGAGGAGCAGCCCGACGACCACGACCAGTGCCATCACCACGTCGGTGGTGATGACCTGGTGACCACCCGCCGGCCCCGAGGCGACGTTCAGCACACCGATGGCCACCGCCGATGCCACGGCGGAGGGAATCGAACCGAACCCGGCCAGGGCCATGGCCGCCAACGCCGCCACCAACGCCCTGAGCCCGACGCCGGTGGTGAGGTCGAGGCCGAGGATGCCGGCTTGCAGGTAGGTGCCCATGAAGGCCAGCACCGAGGCCACCACCCAGACCCCGGCCTCGAGACGGGCTACCGGAACCCCGAGCATGGCGGCCCGGTCGCCCCGTTCGGCTGCGGCTCGAACCGCCACGCCGACGTCGGTTCGGGCCAGGAACATCCCGACTACGGCGATGAGCACCACCGACACGAGGGCGGCCACAATCTCGTCCATGCGGAAGACGGTGGTCCCGACCTCGACCTCCAGGCTGCCCGGCATCTTGAACGTGCGGTTTGGTGCCACCAGGTCGGTGCGGCCCCACAGCCGTGGCACCACCAATGATCCGACGGCGAGGAACTGAGCCAGACCGATGGTGGCCACCGTGAGGACCAACCTCGGTGACCGCCGGAACCGACGGACCACGACCAGGTCAATGGCAAGCCCCACCACCACGGCGGCAACCAGGCCCAGCAGGAGACCGCCGACGTACCCCATGGAACCCAGAACCGGCAGGCCGACGGCCACCACCAGCGCTACACCCACGCCCAACGCACCGGCCCGGGTGGCGGGCTGGCGGCCCAGCACCGCCGCCGCTGATCCTCCGACCACCCCGGCCAGCACCGCCAGCCAGCCCGCCACTGCCATGGACGGTCCGCCGAACAGGAACAGTCCGATGCCCAGCGACGCAGGCAGGGCCCCGACGGAAGCCTGGGCCATGTTGATGACCCGGTTGGCCCGGTACACCAGCATCATGCCCAACACCACCAGGGCGTTGAGCAGGCCGATGACCACCCCTTGGAGCCACGGCCCCAACGACACCGGGAAGGCGACCATCTGCACCGCCAACACGGCCGCTGCCGGCGCGCCGGCACGCAGCCAGGGCGGTACGTCGATCGAACTCCGTCGGACCGCCAAGGCCTAGGCCTTGGCTCGGGGGTCAGGGATCACGCGTACAGGGCCTCGATCTCCGCGGCGTAGCGGGCGTTGATGCCGCGACGCTTGAGCTTGGAGGTGGGGGTGAGAAGGTCGGAGTCGGGCAACCACTCCTCGCCGACCACCTTCACCTTCTTCACCCGTTCTGCGTTGTTGAACGGCTCCATTACCTCGGCAAGGCCGGATTCGATCTCAGCGATCACGTCAGGGTGGGCGGCCAGTTCCTCCAAGGTGGCGTCCTCCAGTCCGTGGCGGGCCGCCCACACCTTGGCGGTATCGGGGTCGACGGCGACGATGGCGCTGACGAAGGGGCGCTGGTCCCCGATGGCAGCGGCCTGGCCGACCAACGGAATCATCTTGAGGGCAGCTTCGAGGTTGGCAGGGCTGACGTTCTTGCCGCCGGCGGTGATGATCAGTTCCTTCTTGCGGTCCACGATTCGGAGGTAGCCGTCGTCGTCGATCTCTCCGATGTCTCCTGAGTGGAGCCAACCATCGGCGTCGATGGTCTCGGCGGTCTTCTCGGGGTCGTTGAGGTAACCCTGGAAGACGTGGGGCCCACGGCAGATCACCTCGCCGTCATCGGCGAGAGCGACCTCGGTTCCGGGCACGGCCGGCCCGACGGTGCCGGGCTTGATGTTCTCGGCCGTCCAGGTCATGGCTCCGGTGTTCTCGGACATCCCGTACACCTCCGACATCGGAACCCCGATGGCGCGGAACCAGGTGAGCAGCGGCGGGGGGATGGGGGCAGCACCGCTGATGGCGAACTGGAGCTCTTCCATGCCGAGCAGCTCCCGGACACTGCGGAAGGCGACATCGTCGAGGAAGGCCCAGGTGGCTTCGTCCTCGGCGGTGGCGGTGCCCTGGGATCGACGGATGGCGATGGGCCCCGACGCTTGGACCGCTTCGTTGAACTTCTCGGCCTTGTCGGGGTCTGCGGCCAGGGCGGCCATCACCCCGGCGTTGATCTTCTCCCACACCCGGGGCACCCCGAACATGAGGTGCGGCTTCACCTCACGGCAGTAGGCCGCCACTTGAGACGGTTCAGGACAGGTGCTCACCTCGGTGCCCAGCACCACGTGTTGGTAGTGGCTCACCGTTCGCTCGGCGATGTGGGCCATGGGCAGGTAGGACACCAGTCGCTTGCTGGTGAAGTCGATGCCCGTCATCAACTCTCGGAGGCTCTCGACCATGAACACGGCGTTGCCGTGGGAGATCATCACACCTTTGGGGGGTCCGGTGGTGCCTGACGTGTAGATGATGGTGGCCAGGTCGGCGGGGGTCGCCTCGTCCAACTGGGCGGCCAGGTCCAGGGGTTCGTGGGCCAGGAGGTCGGCGTAGGTGAAGTCGTGGGCCTCGGCACCGGGGCGGACCACGCCCAGAGTCCGAAGTTCGGTCAGCGCGGCTCGGACCGGGTTGAAGCGGGCCAGGAAACCGTCGTCTTCCACCACGCCCACCACGGCGTCGCAATGGCCGGCCAGGTATTCGATCTGCTCGGAGGACGACGAGTTGTAGATGCTGACCGGGGTGGCACCGAGGAACAGGGCCGCGGTGTCCAACACGTGGAACTCGGGGCAGTTGCGCAACATGAGCACTACCCGGTCTCCTCGACCCACTCCCAGTTCGCGCAGGCCGGCCGCGGCTCGGGCCACGTTCTCTCGGTACTGGTTGAAGGTCATCTCCCGCCATTCCTCACCCTCTTTCCATCGCAGCGCAACCGCGTCGCCCCGTTCTTCGACGGTGGCGAGGAACGCACGGGGGATGGTCTGGCCGGCGGTACGGTCGGCGATGGTGCTCATGGCTGGAACGGCTGCTTTCTGATGGCTGGGAGGGGCACGGGGGGAGGCTGATGCCGAAAGGAGAGACGACCTGGCGCGGCAGCGGCCCAGGTTCCCGGTCTGAGGTGTCGCCCCTGTCGATAGCGGGCATAGCAATAGCAGATGGGTGGGGGTCCATGTTCCGGTTCCGGTGTCGTTACCCGCGGCGCCACGGCGTCGGCGGCCCGGCGCGGCGCTGAAAGCCGACGTCGGTGTCAGGGTTGCGGATGTCGAACCCACCGGCGAGACTGAACTTGACCAACCGGTCTAGTTCTGTTGAACACGCGGGGGTAGGACCCCCGGAAGGGGAAATGACATGCCCACCGCAGTAATCGTCGACGCCGTCCGCACCGCCGGCGGCAAGCGCTACGGCAAGCTCTCAGGCTGGCATCCCGCCGACCTGGCTGCCGAGGTGCTCACCGCCCTGGCCACCCGCAACAACCTCGACCCCGCCCTCGTAGAAGACGTGATCATGGGGTGCGTGATGCAGGTGGGCAACCAGTCGGTCAACGTCGGCCGCTCCGCGGTGTTGTCGGCCGGATGGCCCGACACCGTCCCCGCCACCACCATCGACCGCCAGTGCGGGTCCTCCCAGCAGTCGGCTCACTTCGCCGCTCAGGGCGTGATGGCCGGGGCCTACGACATCGTGGTCGCCGCCGGGGTCGAGGTCATGTCCACCACCCCCATGGGAGCCTCGGTAACCCCGGGCAGCTTCCCCATGGGCCCCAAGGTCATGGAGCGATACGCCCCGGTGGGCGGCATCGTCATGCAGGGCACGTCGGCTGAGATCATCGCCAAGAAGTGGGACATCTCCCGCGAGGAGCTCGATGCCTACGCGGTGCAGAGCCACCAGCGGGCCGCCGCCGCCACCGCAGAAGGTCGCTTCGACAACGAGATCATCCCGGTCAAGGCCAAGATCTACGACCGCGAGACCGGCAAGGTCACCGAGCTCGACGAGATGGTCACCGCCGATGAGGGCATCCGCCCCGATTCCTCGTTGGAGTCCCTGGCCAAGCTGAAGCCCGCATTCGACCCCGAGAACGGACGGGTCACCGCCGCCAACTCCTCCCAGATCACCGACGGTGCCTCGGCCATGCTGATCATGAGCGAGGACAAGGCCCGAGAGCTCGGCCTCAAGCCCCGGGCCCGCTTCCACTCGTTCTCTGTGGTCGGGGTGGACCCCATCGAGATGCTCACCGGCCCCATCCCTGCCACCACCAAGATCTTGGAGCGGGCCGGGATGACCCTCGACCAGATGGATCTCATCGAGATCAACGAGGCGTTCGCCTCGGTCGTGCTGGCCTGGCAGAAGGAGCACAACCCCGACATGTCCAAGGTGAACGTGAACGGCGGCGCCATCGCCCTCGGTCACCCACTGGGCTGCTCGGGCACAAAGCTGATGGCCACGCTGCTCAACGAGCTGGAGCGCACCGGCGGTCGCTATGGCCTCCAGACCATGTGTGAGGGCGCGGGCATGGCCAACGCCACCATCATCGAGCGCTTGGACTGACCGGACCCGCCCCGGCCCGCCAAAGGGCGGGTCAGCCCCTGAACTGAAAGGTCAGTGACCGGTGGGAGCGCACTGCCTCCCACCGGTCACCGTTTTGATGCGGTCCCACAAAGGACCTGTGCTGACAGGTCCGGTCGTCGTCGCTACCAGCCCGGGTCGGTCTGCTAGCCCGGCCCCTGGCCTCCTAGGCTGATCACATGCCGTGGCCGATCGTCAACGTGATCGTGGCACTGGTGGCCGCCTACGTGCTGCTGCGGATCGGAACCATGATCCTGGGCAGCTTCGCCCGGCCCGTTCCGGCGCCGCCCGACCCCGGTGAGCTGCGCAAGGTTCGTCTCACCTACCGCTGCTCGATCTGTTCCACCGAGGTGCGCATGACCATGGCCAACGACGAGGTCCCCGAGCCGCCCCGGCACTGCCAGGAGGACATGGACCTCGTGACCCCGGTCGACGACATCTGACATCCCCAGGTTACGAAGGCGGATTCCACCGCCACCAACAGTGACCACCTGAACCCCGTTCAGGGAATGCCACTACCAGGAGTAACCGCCATTACCCGGCCCGTCCACCGTTTCCCCAGGCTGTGGATAACCCTGGGGAGCGTCACATCGATGTAACTTAGAGTCAACCTTGGTGACAGCTCGGTGTCCATGGTAGGGAGGCGAGGTCCAGCCACCCGCCGCCAGACCTCAGCGGTAGTTGGTGGCGGTGATTATGCCCCCGAGGATGGCAGCCAGGCCGAGCACCAACCGCCAGTTGTCGGGCTCGCCGAACACCCGGGCGTAGTTCAACACGATGACCAGGCACCCGAGGCCGAGCAGCACGAACATGAGCACCGGAACCCAAGTCGGGCTGGGCATGTCGGCGTACTTGGCCGTGGGCGGCGTGTAGCGGCTCGACGACGGCGCATCGTGCCCATCGGCGGCATGAGCTTTGGACGACGTGGCACCAGCCTGCGCGCCTCCCTTGGGCGTGACCCGCTTGCTCACCACCTTCTTCTTCACCGCCGGCTTGGACCCATCCGTCGATGGCTTGGCTGGCGACTCCTTGGCCTTGGTGGTGACCTTGGCATCGCCCGCCTTGTCGGCGGCGGCCTCGGCTTCGACCTCGGACCCAGCCTCGACGTCTGGATCGGGGGCAGGCGCGGCGCTGTCCGATTCGTCGGTGGTGCTGGGCTCGTTCTCGTCAGCCATGGAGGGTGAGGTTATCGGGCCGGGGCACCAGCCAACCGCTCACTCCCACCCCGACCACGCCAATCACCCCGGTCGGGTCGGCAGCACGATCGATCGGCGTGTGCCTTCACATGAATGGGCTGCGAGCCTGGCGGCGGAGGCCACTACCCTGCCCAACGATGACGGCCCGGATCCTGGTGATCGACAACTACGACTCGTTCGTCTACAACCTGGTCCAGTACCTGGGTCAGGCGGGCGCGGACCCGATAGTGCACCGCAACGACGCCATCACCCTCGACCAGGCCATCGAGATCGACCCCGATGGCGTGTTGATCTCACCCGGACCAGGCACGCCCGACGATTCGGGGGTGTCCACCGAGGCCATCGTCCACTTCACCGGACGTCGACCGGTGCTGGGCGTGTGCCTGGGCCACCAGGCCATCGGCCAGGTATTCGGTGGCACCGTGGTCCGAGCCCCCGAGATCATGCACGGAAAGACGTCGCTGGTCCGCCACCGTGGCGTCGGCGTTTTCACCGGACTTCCCCAACCACTCGAAGCGACCCGCTACCACTCGCTGGTGGTGGCTCGGGACACCGTGCCCGACGTGTTGGAGATCACCGCCGAGACCGACGACGGCATCGTGATGGGCCTACGCCACCGCGAGCATCCCACCGAGGGGGTGCAGTTCCACCCCGAGTCGATCCTGACCGTCGGCGGTCACGACCTGGTCGGGAACTTCCTGGAACAGGTCGACCGCTACCGCTGACCCGGCCGGGCCAGCGGACCGGGGATCACTCCCCGGGCGTGGTGGTGGTCGGCACCTCGGTAGTGGTGGGCGCCTCGGTTGTGGTGGTGGGTGCCTTGGTGGTGGTGGTGGGTGCCTCGGTGGTGGTGGGTGCCTCGGTCGTGGTGGTCTCCTCGGTGGTGGTGGTCGCCGGTTCGACGGCCACCACCAGCACGATGTCCACATCCTTGGGGTGGGTGCCGGGGTCCGGCTCGGTGCGGATCACCCGACCGGGTCGGACGCTGTCTGATTCCTCGTCCCGGGTGGTGATCCGGTTCGGGTCGAAGCCGCGCTCAGCCAGGCGGGCTCGGGCATCGTTCACGTCCACGTCGAACAGGTTGGGGATGTCGGCCGTGTCCTGACCGGCGCTGACCACGATCAGCACCTCACTTCCCTCTTCCACCTCGGTGCCCGCCACCGGGGTCTGGCGCAGCACCTCGCCCTCGCGGACGTCGGACGCCTCGTTCTCAACCCGTACCCGCAGATCCACGTTTTCCAGACGCTGGCGGGCGACGTCCTGCAACTCACCGACCACGCCCGGTACCGCCACCTTCGCCGCCGAATCCTCGAAGATCCCGAGCTGGCGCCCGAAGGCCACCAACAGCAGGCCGAGCACACCCAACAGGACCACGATGGCCACGAAGAACCAGGTGCTGTTCTTGCCCCGCTCGGGCTCATAGGCGTCTTGGTGTTGGGGGGCGGCCATGGCGGGCTCCGGGGCTGGGGAATGAAGGGGTACCGCGGCCGGGGCCACAACTGGCGCGGGGACCGGAGCGGGTGCTCGCCGGGCTCCGACCGGTCGCCCCGCGGCGAAGGACTGCAGATCTGCTCGCAGGTCGGCCGCGGTCTGGTAACGGTCCTCGAGGTTCTTGGACAGGGCCTTGTTGGTGATGGCCTCGAAATCTCGGTGCAGGTCTGGCACCCGTTCGCGCAGCGGCGGCAGCGGCTCCTGCACGTGCTTGTAGGCGATGGCCACCGGGGTGTCGCCGTCGTAGGGGGGACGGCCCGACACCATCTCGTAGAGCACCACGCCCAGCGAGTAGAGGTCGCTACGAGGATCGACCTGGCGGCCCTGGGCCTGTTCGGGCGAGAAGTAGGTGGCGGTACCCATCACCGATCCGGCCTGGGTGAGGTTCTCTTCGCCGGTGTTGGACATGGCCCAGGCGATGCCGAAGTCGGCCACCTTCACCTCACCGTCTCTGGTGATGAGGATGTTGCCGGGCTTCACATCTCGGTGGACCACACCCTTGCCGTGGGCGTATCCCAGCCCGGCGGCCACGTCAGCGGCGACGGTGGCGGCCTTCTTGGGGGTCAGCGGTCCGTCGGTGCGGATCATCTCCGACACGGTCCGTCCGTCTACGTACTCCATGACGATGTAGTACGTGCCCCGTTCCTTGCCCCAGTCGTAGACGCCCACGATGTTGGGGTGGTTCAGGTTGGCCGCGCTCTGGGCTTCCCGCCGGAACCGGGCCACAAAGGCCGGATCGGTGGCGAACTCGGGGAACAAGATCTTGATGGCCACCGGGCGATCCAGCATCCGGTCGCGCGCCAAGTAGACCTCGGCCATCCCCCCTCGGCCGATGCGCCGGTGGAGCTCGTAGCGCCCGTTGAGGACCACCTGTTCCCGTTCCGTCATTGCGGCCACAGCCTACGGGACGGCTCACCATCTCGATGAGACACCAACGGGAACAAGCGTGGACCGGTCACGTCGAGTTGGGCGTACGAGGGGTCAGCGGTCTCGCATCTTGCGGCTGAGCTCGTCGAGCCGCTTGCGCTCCAGCTTGTTCAGCGAATCGAGCCCGCCCTCGCCGATCTTGTCCAACAACACGTCGAGCTCGGCCTGCTCCAAAGGGGTGGGCCCTGACGATTCGGCCCCCCATGGTCCGGCCACCACGGTTCCCGCCCCACCGGCCTTGGCCTTGCGGCCCTTGCCCCTGCCCCGACCCCGCTTGGATCCGCCCGACTGGCCACCGCCGGGGTGCCCGTAGGGCGAGGCCGATCCCTTGGGGGCGAGCGCGGCGATTCTCGGGATGAAGTCGAGCGTGTCGAGCAGGCCGAGCTGGCGGCTCCCGAACAACGCCACCACGATCACCAACAGCTCCAGCACCAACTGGGACCAGCGCCGGGCTCCGGTGAGGCTGAGCACGTCGATGGCCACGTAGACCGCGGCCAGCACCCACGCCGGGATGCCGAAGAAGAACATGGCACCGGGGTTGTCGAGGGCGAACACCACCAGCAGACCGATGCCGAGCAAGCCCAGACCGAAGGCGGTGGCCCCGAAGCGGTCGATGCCCATGAGGGTCACGAGCACGGCCGGTAGCACGGTCATCACCGAGATGAGCACGGTGAACGGCGCCCGACCGACCCGATCCTCGACCTGGTGGCCCACGAACCAGAAGAAGGCCAAGGTCAGGACCACCCAGATCGAGGTGGGCGGGTTCACCAGCGGCCAGGTCACCAGCCTCCACAGCTCCCCGTTGAGCACGAGCTGGGTCTGGAACGCCATCTCGCCCAGGAACGACGGGCTCACGGCGTACACGAACATCGACACCACGCCCAGTCCCACCAACAAGGCGGTGGTGGTGACGTCGAGGGTGCCGACCCGGAACCAGCCGTCTCGCATCGGGCGTTCGGGCAGGGAGAACTCGTAACGGCCGGGCATCGCCGCCGAGGCTACCTGCCACCACCGCCCCCTCAGGTGCCGCGCCCCACCGCCCCGGTCAGCCGCCGGTGGTGGGGGTGCCACCGTCGGGGTCGGTGGGGGTGGCTTGGGTCATGGGAGCCATAGCCGCCTCGATCACCTGCTTGGCGATGGGGGCCGCCACCCGGCCGCCGGTCTGTTCGCTGACACCGTCTTGGGCTTCGACCAGGACCGCTACCGCAACGGTGGGGGCCTGGCCGGGAGGTCCGGCCCAGGCGATCACCCAGGCATGGGACTTGAGCGGCTTGGTCGACCCGGTCTGGGCGGTCCCGGTCTTGGCTCCGACGTCGAGACCGTCGATCTGGAGACGGGTGGCGCTGCCGGCCCGCACCACCTCCCGCATGGCATCCATCATCGTGGCCGCCGACTGGGTGCTGATGGCCCGCTGCCACGCGGTCGGTTCGCTGCGATCGACCAGGTTGGCTTCGCCGTCGCGGATCTCGTCTACGACGTGGGGAGCCATGACCACTCCACCGTTGGCCACCGCGGCCGCCACCAACGCCATCTGCAACGGGGTGGCCGCCACCGAGTACTGGCCAATGGCGCTCTGGGCCAGGGCCGGGTCGTTGCGGTCGGCTTCGAAGTCGTCGGTCGGGTAGCGCGACGCCACCGCCGGTAGGTCGAAGGGCGGCTCGGCGTTGAACCCGAAGGCTTCGGCTCCGGCTCTCAGCGTGGCGCTCCCGAGGTCGAGACCCATCTGACCGAACGACGTGTTGCACGACTTGGCCAAGATCCGAAACAGCGTTCCCCCGCAAGCCGACCCGCCGAAGTTGGGCAGGTTCTTGTCGGTGTAGGGCAGGTCCAGTGAGGTGATGGTCGGATACACCGGGGAGTCGGGGGTGACCATGCCGGTCTCGACCCCGGTGGAGCCGGTGACCACCTTGAAGGTGGATCCGGGCGGATAGACCTCGCGGTAGGCCTTGGCCAGCAGGGGCTTGTCCGGTGACGCCTCGTACAGCGCCTTCACCGCCCCGGCGGCCACCAGGTCGTGGCTGGACAACAGGTTCGGGTCGTAGCTCGGCCAGGACCACAGGGCCAGGACGCCACCGCTGCGGGGGTCGAGGGCCACCACCGTCCCCCGCTGATCGCCCAGCGCGGCCCGGGCGGCCCGCTGGACGTCGGCTCGCATGGTGAGGCGGATGTTGCCGGTCCGGTCCGATTCCACGAACAGGTCTCCGATGGAGCGGACCTGTTGGGCCGCGGTACGCCCCGACAGTTCGGTGTTGAAGGCCCGCTCCAACCCGGCGGCTCCGAACTGGTAGTTGAGGTAGCCGGTGATGTGACCGAACAGGTCGCCTTCTGGGAATTCGCGCTGGTATTCGTAGCGGTCATCGACGGGCACCGACCGGGCCAGCACCACCCCATCGGCGGTGGTCACGTGACCGCGGGGTCGGTTGAACGCCTGGTCGATGGGACGGGAGTTGCCGGGCCTGGTGTTGAGCTCGTCGGCCCGGTACACCTGGATGTAGTTGAGCTGGACGAACAGAGCACAGAACAACAACATCAAGAATGCGCCCAGACGGCGGATCTGTTTGTCCATCACCGCGTAGCTCCAGCCGTTGTGGCGCCGGCAGTGGACGAGGTGCTGGCGCCGGCGCCGGCCTTGGCCTTGCGGCCGGCCCGGGTGGTCGCCGGCCTCTGGTCTAATACCCGGATGAGCAGCGCCAACAAGATGTAGTTGGCCACCAGTGCCGAACCGCCGTAGGACACGAACGGCAGGACCACACCGGTGAGCGGCAGCAGGCGGATGACCCCGGCCAAGATCACGAACGCCTGCATTCCGATCAGGGCGGTGAGCCCGGCGGCCAGCAGCTTCTCGAAGGGGTGCTCGGCCTGCTGGGCCACCCGCAGCCCCGCCCCCACGATCAACAGGTAGGCGATGAGGATGGCGGCACCGCCCAACAAGCCCAGTTCCTCGGCGATGGCCGCGAAGATGAAGTCGCTCTCGACGATCGGGATCTTGTCGGGTCGACCCAGACCTATACCGGTACCGGTGACACCTCCCCACGCCAGGGCGTACCAGGTCTGGACGAGCTGGCCGCCGGTGTCATCCCACGGATCCATCCACTGGGTCACCCGGTTCTGGACGTGGCTGAACTGCGTCCACGCCCCGTAGGCGGCCGCTCCGAACATGAACGCCCCACCCAGCGGGTAGGCGGCCCGGCCAGTGGCGACCCACAACATCACCATGAACAGGGCGAAGAACAGCAGGGATGACCCCAGGTCCTTCTGGGCGGTCATGACCAGGATGGCCATGCCCCAGGCGAACAGCACCGGCCCGAGGTGGCGCAGATCGGGCAGAACGGGGCGGAACCGGGGCCAGGTGGCCATGCCCAGCAGCTCACGCTTCTCCACCAGGTACGAGGCGAAGAACAGGGCGAAGGCGATCTTGGCGAACTCTCCGGGTTGGAAGCTCACCGGACCGACCGCCACCCAGATGCGGGCTCCGCGGATGTTGCGACCGATGCCGGGGATCAACGGCGACACCAGCAGCGCCAAGCCGATCAGCAAGAACGTGTAGCGGTAGCGCTCCAGGTCTCGGGCACGACGCACCACGATCAGGGTGGCCACGAAGGCCACGATCCCCACCGCGGTCCAGGTGGCCTGGTTGTCGGCAAGTTCGGCGTCGAGGCGGGCGATGAACACGTAGCCGATGCCGTTGAGCACGGCGGCCAACGGCAGGAGCATCCCGTCGGCGTCGGGGGCGAAGCGACGGACGGCCAGGTGGGCGGTGACGAACAGCCCGAAGATGATGCCCAGGAACGGGCCGATGTCGGCCGGGACCGACGCGGTGGTACCCAGACTGGCCAACGTGTACGCGCCACCTGTGACCAGCGCGGCCAATACCAACAGTCCCAGCTCGGCCCGCCGGCGGGTCTGACCCATCACCGTTGTGGGGCTCACCTCGTTGTCATCCCGGTGGGCGGGTTGTGCCGGGCGCCGTGGTGGTGGCGTTGCCGGCGGGGGCGGTAGTGACTCCGGGCACGGTGGACGCCGGGGCGCTGGTGGTGGCGAGCCTGGTCGTCGACGTGGTGCTGGTGGTGGTGGTCGACGTGGTGGTGGTGCTGGTGGCGTCTATGGCGGACTGGATGTTGAGCTGGTAGCGGTTGACGGCTCCGATGGAGGAGAACTCCTTGCCGCTAATCAACTGGCTCCGGAATGGTTCGGGCACGTCTTCGATGGCGAAGGGCATGTCGTACTCGAAGCTTGGCTGGATCCCCAAGAACCCGCCTTCCTGGCCTCGGTAGACGCTCACCATCTCGCCCCGGACCCGCACGTGGTACGTGCCGCTCTGGGATACGTACAGGGCACCGACCACCACGCCGGCCACGATGAGCAGGGCGGCCACGAAGGCCAGGACCCGCCACGTGACCCGCTTGGCCCGCACCCGGTCGAGGTCGGCGTAGAGGTCGGTGCCCACCGCGGCGTAGTCGTCTTGAGCATCGGGCAGCGAGCTGCGGCGGTCGGCGAAGGCCACCGCCGGTTCGGGTTCGACCTCCACGGTGTTGGGGCCAGGCTCGGTCTCCTGGGCGGCTAGCGCAGCCTGCCGGGCCGCTTCTTCGGCTTCGGCTCGTTCGGCCGCGGCGCGGGCCTCGGCCGCAGCGATCGCCGCGGCCTGGGCTTCGGCGATGGCTGCCGACCGGCCCCCGTCGTCGATGACGTCCACCAACACCACGGTGATGTTGTCTCGCCCGCCGCCTTCGTTGGCCAGGCGCACCAGTTCCGAGGCGGCCTCGTCTGGGTCGACCAGGCGGCGCAGCACCGCGCTCATCTGATCCAGAGACACCTCGTTGAAGAGCCCGTCGCTGCACAGCAGGAACCGGTCTCCGGCCAGGGGCAGGATCGACGCCCCGTCGACGTCCACGTCCAGGTCGATGCCTAATGCCCGGGTGAGGATGTTGCGCTGAGGGTGGACCTTGGCTTCCTCGGCGGTGATCCGCCCGTCTCGCACCAGGTCCTCTACCAGGCTGTGGTCATGGCTGAGCTGGCGGAGCTCCCCGTCACGCAACAGGTAGACCCGGGAGTCTCCGACGTTGATCCAGGCGATCTCGTCGCCCTCGGGGCCTTCGATGAGCTGGAGTGCCACCAACGTGGTGCCCATGCCGTGAAGGTCGGGGTCGCTCCCGGCCTTCTCGAAGATGGCTCGGTTGGCGATGCGGGCCGCATGCTTGAGCGCCTCCAGTGACCGTTCGCCGGTGTGTTCGGTGGCGGTGGCCACGGCCATGGCCGACGCCACCTCGCCGCCCTGGTGCCCGCCCATGCCGTCGGCCACGCCGTAGAGGTGGGACTGCTCGGCCACGAGGGGGGCGTCCTGGTTGTTGGAACGGACCTGGCCCACGTGGGTGGCGCTGCCGGATCGGAGGATGGTCACACGAGCTCCAGAACGGTGTTGCCGACCTGAAGTCGGTCTCCGCGGTGCATGACCTGGGGGCCAGCGACCTTGTTGCGGTTGAGGTAGGTGCCGTTGGTGGACCCGAGGTCCTCAACGTAGATCTGGCCGTCCCGGTTGAAGACCCGGGCGTGGATCTGGGAGGCGAAGGTGTCATCGAGGGTCACGTGACACCCCGCGGCCCGTCCCACCGTGATCTCGTCAGCCAAGGGGAACGACGTTCCTCTCAGGTTGGCCGGTTCCACGATGGCCAAGCCGGTGACACTGTGACGGTCAGCTTTTCGTTCGGCTCGCCGCGATCCCCTCGATGCCGCCGCTGTGGGCAGTGGGGCGACCGGCACCGGGGCTGCACCAGCTGGGGCCGCCGCCAGCGCCAGGGCTGTGCCCTTGCGGGCGCGACGATCGACGGTCCGGGGGCCGCGAACCTCGGTCCACACCGCCCGCAACACCCGAAGAAAGAACAGGTAGAGCAGAGCCAGCAGGCAGAGCTTGAGGATGGTGAGCAACTGCTCGTCCATGGTCCGAGCGAGCCTACCGGCCTCCCGATCCCCGCCCGGGGCAGGTGCGGTCAGGACTCCTCGAAACGGACCAGTGTGTTGCCGAATGTGATCTCGTCACCGTCGGTGAGCTCGTGGGAACTGATGCGGGTGCCGTTCACCCTGGTCCCGTTGGTGGAGCCCAGGTCTACGACCAGCCAGCCGTTACCTCGAGGCCTCACCTCGGCATGGTTGCGGCTGACGTTCGGGTCAGCCATCTGAAGGGTGCTCTCGGGCCGGCGGCCCACGGTGACCACCGCCTCTCCGAGTCCAACCCGTTCACCAGTGGGCAGGATCAGCGAACCCGCCCCCACCCCACCGGCGCCTTCTCGCATGCGACCCACGATCTGGAACGCCCCGGTCCGTTGACGGTCCGAGACCACTAGGTGGACCGACACCGGGCCCATGAACACGTAGCCCTCGTCTCGGGCGTGTTCACGCACCGCCTCGGCCAGCTCACGCTCCAGCGAAGACGCCACCTCGGCGAAGCGTTCGGTGTCGGCCTCGGACAGCTCGACGGTGAACTGGTTGGGCACCACGGTCCGACCCCTCACGTCGACCGAACGGTTGTCGTCCATCTCTCGAACCAGCCGCCGGCCCAGTTCCACGGGTCGGATGCCGCTGCGGAAGATCCGGGCGAAGGTGCCCTCGACCATCCGTTCCAGTCGCCGTTCGAAGCCCTTGAGTGCCACGCCGAGAGGTTACCGATGGGAGCCAGTCTCCCAGGTTGCGCTAAGTTCACCCCGCTACTCGGGCGAGTGGCGGAATTGGCAGACGCGCTGGATTCAGGTTCCAGTGTCCGAAAGGACGTGGGGGTTCAAGTCCCCCCTCGCCCACCACGAACCCCCTGGTCACCCAGGGGGTTCGCTCGCGTCTGGGGCCGGGTCTCTACCGGATCTCTACCCTTGCGCCCGCAACTTTCTCGTTCGAGGGGCAGGGTCGTGCACAGCGGACAGTTCGGCGCAGAACGCCCAGAAGGCTGACTCCGTCCGCTGGAAGTACACGGCACGCTCCAGTTCAATGCGTTGCACTGCGCCAATGGCAGTCAACACCTGAACCTCCTTGTGGACCACCGAACGGCTGACTCGGGTCCGAGCGACGAGTTCGTCATACCGAAGCGGTTGGTCTGTCTCGGCGAACGCTGCGGCGACGGCGAGTCGATGCTGGGCGTTGAAGAGGAGCTTCGAGAGGTTGCTCAGTGAATCGGTTGGTTGCACCACTGGAAGCCCAGTCCGTGTCTAGTCTGGAGTCATGAATCGCGAATCACGATACCGGAACTCGATGTGTCGCTGCCGGTGAGTGGTTCTACGCTCAGCCGGGCTGTGTCCACTCCGCTGCCCAGTTTCTTGAAGCCCCCGGTCACCGAGGTCTCCGTCGGCGCGCGGTTCAAACCGCTTGAGCGATGGGATCTCGTTCACCTCGGCGAGCTGGCGTCGGTCCTGAGCGAGCACGGTTTCAGTCGCGAGGAGCAACGCCCCGGCTTCGAAGCACCGGTGGAGCGCTTCGGTCCGCCCGCGCGAGCGGCCTTCGAACTCGAATTGGTGACCGGGGGACCACCGCTCCGCTACTGGCTCATGAACGCCACGGGGGACGAACTTCTCCAGCTGCAGCAGAACTGGTTCGCATGCAACTGGCGCAAGGTCGCGCCCGACGCCGAGTACGGCCGCTGGGACAGCCGATGGAGCGCCTTCGATCGCTGGGTTGGCGTCGTCGAGGAGAAGTTGAGCGTTGATCGACTCGCGTACGACCAAGCTGAGGTCACCTACGTCAACCACATCGAGCCTGGTGATGTGTGGCTCGATCACAGAGACGCGCACAAAGTCTTCAGCTTCATCACGCCCCCCGGCGAGATCAAGTTTTTGCCCACGCCAGAGCAAATGGCCGCCGAGTTGAAGTACGTGATGACTCTGCCCGACGAACAGGACAAGCCAATAGGACGGCTGGGAGTTTCGCTTGCACCTGCATTCCGCCCTCCGAGCACGCCCATATTCGTCCTCACCCTGGTGGCCCGAGGGGCACCAATCGGTGACGGGCTAGCAGGGGTCAAGGCATTCGTCGAGCTGGCTCATAAGTGGATCGTCAGAGGGTTTGCTGATCTAACCACGCCCGAGATGCACCAGGCCTGGCAGCGCGAGAACGTCCAAGGACTAGAACCAGGAGGTCAACATGACGGCGATAATTGACCGGCGGCCTCAAACGACGATGAGCGGCGATGAGGTGAGTCTTCGTACGACATTCAGCGCTCCCTCTACCTCGCTTTCAGAGGGCGACGTCTACTTCGCGTTGCCGGCATGGGCGCCAACTCCACATCTGATAGCTCCGCAACCGCGTTTGAGGCCCTCGCTCTTCGACCCTGTCGCTCGGTTGGCAGAGCTGATGCCGAACTGGGATGGCTACCAGGGCAAACCCCCCTCCGCCGCGGTACTCAAGATGACGATCCGCGTCCTCGCCGCCCTCCCGCCGCAGGTTCCAGATCCTGAGGTCTTGCCGTCGACGGATGGCGGCGTACTGCTTGAATGGGATATGTCGGGTGTTGAGTTGCTACTCGGCTTGGACGATCAGGCGCTCCACACAGCTGTGGTGTCGATCGACGGATCCGGCGAGCAGGAAGGTCCTGCTGTAGGACTTCATGATGCGATCGTCGACGCTCTCGTGACGCTGGCCGACCGCGCCTGAGCACGGTCGGCCGAGCGCCATCGTCACGGATCCGCCTTACGGCCTCGGCGATGGGAGGTGTAGTGAAGTGGGGGCTATGGGCCGACGAGACGGTCCCCATCTCCACGATTTGGGGTCGAAATGGTCGAGGCTAGTGCTGGTTAGCGGCTTACAGTATAGGCCACTCTCAGCCCCTTCTGACCCCCCATTACCCCTCCCCTAACCAGGCTTACCCCCGGCCAGCTTGGCCACCCCTGGTTGGCGGCTACCCTGTGGTGGCTTCGTCGGACACGGGTTCTCCGGGATCGACAAGGGGGTCGCCGCTGCCCTGCAAGGTGGTGGCGACCCCGGTCCGGCTGAGCCGTTATAGTCTCACCTGATCGGCTCGCCGACTCGACCCGCTCTGACGTGGCCGAGCACCCCCAGGAGGTTGCAGTGCAACTGCAAGAAGCCATTGACCTGTTGTCGTCGCTGCGGCGTGACGCCGGGATCTTCAAGAGGGACCGTCATGTCGCTGCGCTATCGCTGGCCATCGACAGCCTTGAGGTCCAGGCGCTGGTGGGCCCGGCCCGGGCGTCTGACCCGGCGACTTCCCACAGGGCTGCTCCGACGGAGCTTCGTGCTGGGTCCCAGCGTGCTCGCTTGTTGGCGGCCTTCCATGCTCGCGGCATGGGTACTTCGGTGCAGGCGTGTGAGTGGGCTGACATCGACCCCTTCCGGGGCTCGCCTTGGAAGCGGGTCAGCGAACTCAAGGCTGCTGGGTTCATCGAGGTGGCTGGCATAAGGGTTTCTGATGGACCTGATCGGGAGGTCTACTCCATCACGGACAAGGGCCGGGCTAAGTTGGGGGCGATGTGCGCCTGCGACACCTACAAGAAGGAGCCCCGCCCATGATCCAACTGCACCGAGGGGTGGCGCTGGCTGTCCTGGCGACCATGCCCGCCGAGTCGATCGACTCGATCGTCACCGACCCGCCCTACGGCCTCTCCCGGGAGCCGGACGCAGCGGAGGTGCTGCGCCACTGGCTGTCGGGCGACGACTACGAGCACGGCGGCGGTGGCTTCATGGGCAAGTCGTGGGACTCGTTCGTCCCAGGCCCTGCGGTCTGGAAGGAGTGCCTGCGGGTCCTGAAGCCAGGTGGGCACCTTGTGTGCTTCGCTGGTTCCCGCACCGTGGACTTGATGGGTATGGCGATCCGGCTCGGCGGTTTCGAGATTCGTGACCAGCTTCAATGGTTGTACGGATCGGGTTTCCCGAAGTCACTTTCGGTGCATAAGGCAACGGTCAAGGCCGTAGAGTCTCGGTATGGGTCTGCGCGATGCACATGCCTGGACGGCGGAGCAGGAGTCCTGGTTGGGGACGATGCCGGACGCCGAGGTGGCGACGAGGATCGGCCGGAGCGAGATGGTGGTGTCCCGCCGACGGAGGGCGCTGGGGGTTCCGACCTTCCGATCCACCAGGGGTCCGATGATGATTCCGTGCGCGAACTGCGGCATGCCGACGGAGAAGAAGTCCAGGGACCAGCGCCGCTCCCGGCGGCTGTTCTGCTCGACGGAGTGCGCGGCAGCGGGGCAGAAGCGGCGGGACACGGACATGCTTCGGTACGGGCCGGGATGGAAGAACCGTCGAGCGGAGATCCGCAAGCGGGACCGCGGGTGCCGGTCGTGTGGAGCCAGGCCCAAGAGGTTGACCGAACTGCATGTCCACCATCTGGTGCCGTTCCGGTTCGGGGGGACGAACCGCTCGGAGAACTTGGTGGCGCTGTGCGAGACGTGTCACCACAAGATCGAGGCGATCACGACGCAGGTGTTGGAGTCGATCCAGGTCGAAGTGAGCCTCGACGGACCATCCTTGACGATCACGGTGGAGGGCGAGCAGCGATGGCCGCTGTCTGCTCCTGGTGCGGACTCCCCGACCCGGCCTGGCTGATGAGCCTGGAGCCGCTTGGCACGGCCCTAAAGCCTGCCCATGAGCCGATCATCCTTGCCCGCAAGCCGCTGTCGGTTGATGGGAGGAAGGCCACCGTGGCGGACAACGTGCTCGCCCACGGCACGGGCGCTCTCAACATCGACGCCACGAGAATCGGGACCGAGGCTCGGTACAACCCCCCTGCCGCCAATGTTGTAGGTGGTAACGCTCTCATGATGGGGGTCTACGGGATGCCGCAGAATGTAGAAGGAAGGATCGCTGTTGGCCGCTGGCCCGCCAACGTGATCCTCGACCCCGAGGCTGGGGCGTTGCTGGATGAACAGACCGGCACC
>WBZX01000947.1_pt1 | contig 23634 bp, 20 predicted proteins | sample 5204211 | NCBI WGS metagenome assembly WBZX01 (sample SAMN12344362, study PRJNA552823) | activated sludge metagenome | biome: Activated sludge suspended growth; feature: Nitrification reactor; material: Wastewater; isolation source: activated sludge from nitrification reactor of wastewater... | reverse complement strand
CCGTCGCACTCCGGACCGGCACCGATGCCGATGGTGGGCACGTTCACCGTCTCGGTCACCATCGCCGCCACCTCGCTGGGAACCCCCTCGAGCACGATCGAAAAACACCCGGCGTGCTCGAGCTCCTTGGCGTCGGCCACCAGTTGAAGAGCGGCGTCGCTGCTGCGACCCTGGACCTTGAATCCCCCCATCGCGTGAACCGACTGGGGAGTGAGACCGATGTGACCCATCACCGGGATCTCGGCATCCACGAGGGCCTCGACCATCGGAATCCGCTTCGTCCCACCCTCGAGTTTGACGGCCTCGGCACCGGCCCGGATCAGGATGGCGGCGTTGCGAACCGTGTCTTCCACCGACACGTGGTAGCTGAGCCACGGCAGGTCGCCGACGATCAGCGGACGGGGCTTGGCCCTTGCCACCGCCGCGGTGTGGTGGGCCATGTCCTCAACGGTCACCTGAAGGGTGTCGTCGTAGCCCAGAACCACCATGGCCAGAGAATCTCCCACCAAGATCAGGTCGACACCGGCCTCGCTGGCCATGCGGGCGCCGGGCGCGTCGTAGGCGGTGACCATCACCAGCCGGTCCGCGCCGTTGCGGACCTTGGTCCCCCGAATCGAAGGAACGGTGACCGGGGTCGCCGAAGAAGAGGGAGATGTGCTCATGTGAGCCTCCTTGGTTGTTCCCGTCCAGCGCCCCTCGGCTGCCGGCGGTGTCACCAGGCTAGAACCAGCTCCTGAGGCTGTTCCATTCCCCACCTCTCGCTCGGGGGACTCTCAACGAGCGGAAGGTACCGTCGGCTCCATGAGCGACCGATGCGACTCCTGCGGTGACTCCGGCCCCGACCTGGTGACCGTGCAGCGGATCTACGTCCATTTCGACGAGGCAGGCCAGCCCGATGGCGAACACCGAGCCGGCGAGTTCGAGACGTGGTGCGCGATCTGTAGAACCATCTACCCACACGAGCCGATCACCTAGGACCCGAGCGAATAGTTCCGATCGTCGTCGCTACTCGTCGTCGCTACCAGGTTGACCAGACCGAGGCTCCGCCTCGGTTCAACCATGCCGCATCTATGGGTCGGCCCCTCCCCCTGCCGGGGCTGTGGTAGCCGGGGGGCTCGTGGTGGCCGGTGGCGCGGTGGTGGCGGGAGCCGTCGTCGCCGGTGAGATGGTGGTCGAACCGCTTCCGCTTGTCGTGGACGTGGTGCCACCGCCAGGGACGGTGGTGCGGGGTGCCTGGTTGGGCGAGTTCTGGTCCGAACCGCTGCCGATCACAGACGTCTTGCCCAAGTTCGGATCGAGAGTCTCTCCATCTCCCAGGACGTCGTCGTCCCACTCCCGGAACTCGGCGGGTTCCATGTTGGCCGTGGCGCTGGTCATGAACCGGTTCCAGATCCGGGCCGGGAAGTTGCCGCCCTGCACCGACATGCCGTGCACGTTGCGCATGGGGATCTGGCCCTCGGGAAATCCCATCCACACGGCGGCGGTGAGATCCGGGGTGTACCCCACGAACCAACCGTCGGCGTTGTTCTGGGTGGTACCGGTCTTGCCTGCCGCCGGTCGACCGAAGTTCGCTTCCCGACCCGTGCCGCCCTGGATCACCTGCTGGAGGGCGAAGGTGACCCGAGCAGCCTGTTCGGGGGTGAGGACCTGGGTCTCCTCGGCCTCGTAGTTGCGCACGGTGCCGTCGGGGAACTCGACCCTGGTCACCACGATCGGGGTGCGGGCGGTGCCTTCGTTGGCCAGGGTCGAATAGGCGGCAGCCATGTCCATCACCGAGACCTCGCCCGAACCGAGCACCCACGAGCACTGGACCTTCTGGTCGGCGAGGGAGCTCACCCCCATGGACTGGGCCAGATCCGCCACGGCGTCGGGGCCGAGACGCACCATGAGCTCGGCGTAGGTGGTGTTGATCGACTTCTTGGTGGCCGTCACCAGAGAGGAGCCTCCACCCGGTCCCCCGCGAACCTTCCAGACATCGCCACCGTTGGTGCACTGCGGTTCGGAGATCTCGAGGTTGGTAGGTGACGGGAGCACCGAGCGGATCGAGTAGCCCTCGCGCACCGCCTCGGCCAAGGCAAAGGTCTTGAACGTCGACCCCGGCGGACGACCAGACCCACCGCTTTCGCGACCGGTGGCCAGGTTCAGTTCCTGGTCGGCGAAATCGGTGCCGGCCATCATCGCCCTCACCTGCCCCCGGTCGTCGAGTGCCACCAAGGCTCCCGACGGATCACCGTCGCGGTCGAGAACCGACGTGACCGCTTCGAAGGCAGACTTCTGCATCGACTGGTCCAGGGTCGTATACACCTTCAAGCCTCCGCCGTAGACGGCATCGGCTCCGAACTCGTCGATCAACCATTGGCGGACGTACTCGGCGAAGTACTCGCTGCCCCACTCTGCACCCTTGACGTCCTCACCCAATGTGGACGGCACCGGCGGTGGTTGGATGAACCGGTCCTCGACCGCCACGCCGGGTGCGTCGGGATCCATCGGAACGGCAGCGAACGCAGCCTTCTCGGATTCGGTCAGGTACCCGTCGCGGACCATGGCTTGGAGACTCACCAGGCGACGGCGCTCGGCTTCGGCCAGAGAATCCGGACCACGGTAAGGGTCGGCCCCGTTGGGGTTGCGGAGTAGACCGGCCAAGAAGGCCGCTTCCCCGGCGGTGACAGCCTCCACGTCGTGACCGAACCAGGCTCGAGACGCCGCCTGCACCCCATAGGCCCCTCGACCGAAGTAGACGGTGTTGAGGTAGCGGGTGAGGATCTCCTCCTTGGAGAGCTTCTGCTCCAACTTGATTGCCATCACCGCTTCTTTGATCTTGCGGGTGACGGTCTGCTCGGCGGTTAGGTAGGTCTTCTTCACGTACTGCTGGGTGATCGTCGACCCACCCTGACGAGAAGCAGAGGTTCCCCGAATGTCGTGGTAGGCGGCCCGGGCGATACCGAGCGGATCGACACCGTCGTGTTCGAAGAAGTCCTTGTCCTCGGTGGCGATCACCGCCTGCTTGAGTACCTCGGGGATTTGCTCGTAGGTGACGAGCACTCGGTCCTCGGTGCCGTGGAGCTGGGCCATGGCGTTCTGGGCGTTGCAGTTCACCTGAACCTCGGCCGAACACATGAACGACGTCTGCTTGTACTCGTCCTCGAAGCGCGGGTCTCGGGGTAGTTCGATCTGGGTGAGCACGAAGACAACGCCAGCCAGGCCGAAGGTGGCAACCAGAGCCAAGGCGCAAAAGACCCGTCGCCACCGCCAGATGATCCCGCGCTTCTTGACCTTGCCTTTGCGGGTCACCTTGAGGTTGTGGACCGGTACCGGCTTACGAGTTCGCTTGCGCATGGGGTCGGATCCGCTCGGGGCTCGGGATCACACGCATCGAGGCGGAGCGGTCACGAACGGGCACCAGAGGCTACCAACGGTCCACCCCGCTCTGGCAGTCACCCCGAACGCCGATCAGCGGGCCACCAGTCGGCCACGACCCGGTGAGAGCAGGAACGTGCGGGCCAGGTGGTTCCACGAACACGCCGGACACACCTCCACCACATAACACGTGAACTCGCCCGATCGTTTGGCGATCGAGGCCAATTCCTTCTTGGAGGTGATGCAACGACCGAACGCCGGCAATCTCGGACCGAACACGTAGGACACCAGCACGACCTTCACCTCCTCACAGATCGGGCAGGTGAGTGAACTGGGCTCGCCACACTCCTTCGCCGCGCGAGCCAGTTCGGGATGGGCGTCACACACCTCGTGACGGGCGATGCGACCCTTGCGGTACTCGGCCAACACCGACCGCCGCGCCAAGCGGTAGTCGATCTGGCCGGGGCCAGCACCCCGCACGGCATCCGGTCTGAATCCCATGGCACACCAGGCTAGGTCCGAACCCGCCGATCTGCTCTCGGGCCGTTCGTGGCGGAGGATCCCGAACCGGGACAGCCTCGGGCGGCAGACTCCCACCATGGCCGATCAACCGCTCACCGTCTCGCTCCCCGGCAACCCATCCCCCGAGCCCCGGCGGTACAGCACGGCCCAAGACTCCGATCCCACCCGAGCCACCGCTGTGATCTACGGACGCGACGTCCCCAGCGAGGCAGACCTCAAGCTGCTGGGTCCGGTCGAGGGCCGACGGCTCGTGGACCTGGGCTGCGGCATCGGACACAACGCGGTGGTCCTGGCCCAACAAGGCGCCAAGGTGCTGGGCGTGGATCCCGACGCAGGGTTGTTGGCCCGGGCCCGCGAGCGAGCCGACACCGCCGAGGTGAAGGTCGAACTTCACCAGTCCGCCCTCGCCGACCTGGCCTTTCTCCGTTCCGACAGCGTCGACGCCGCGCTCAGCGTCATGGCGCTGGCCACCGCCGAGGACATGGCCCGCGTGTTCCGACAGGTCCACCGCGTCCTCAAGCCCGAAGCGCCACTGGTGGCATCGCTCCCGCATCCGGTGGCCGGCTTGTTCGACTTCGACGGCGACGACCCGACCCGTGCCGTCCATCCCTACCAGCGAAGCTCGCCGGTCGAATGGGTCGACGGCCCCAGAACGGTGCTCGACCACCTCCGCACCATCGGTGAAATCTTCACCACCCTCCACCGGGCCAGCTTCGTAGTCGACCAGGTGCTCGAGCCCCTGCCCTCCGTGATCCCCGCCGGCGTACCCGCAGTACCCACCACCCTCATCATCCGAGCCCGCAAGCAAGGCAACTGAGCTGCGGGCACAGCGCCCTCACCGACGCAACCGCTTGAAGCAACGCCAGCGCGATGAAGGCGAGTCAGAGGCGGGGCCCAGGTGGCGCGCCGTTGCCGGGCGCAGACACCGGGGCCGAAGCCGCGAAGCGTTCGACGTCGGGCTTCGATCCAGCCACGAGCAGCAGGCCCTCGAGTACCGACTCGGCGGTGGTGTAGGTGTAGCGGCCACCGGCTGGTTTCACGCTCACCACCGTCACCCCGAATGCAGCTCTGATCTGCGCCTCCCCCAGGGTCTTCCCCGCAACCCCGGGTGGAACTGCGGTCTCCACCAGGACGAAGTCGTCATCGATTTCGATGTAATCGAGGATCCGGCCGGTTACCTGATGAGCCAGTCGACGGCCCGAGTCCCGTTCGGGAAACACCACGTGGGTCGCCCCCACCAGACCCAAGATCCGAGCGTGGGATCCAGAGTTGGCCTTGGCCCAGACGTCGGCAACCCCAATTTCACCAAGAGCCGCGGTAGCCAGGATGCTGGCCTCGACGTCCTCACCGATGGCCACCACGGCATGAGCCAGTTCAGATACCCCCAGGCTGACCAGGGAGTCATGATCGGTGGCGTCGGCAACAACGGCATGGGTGACCTGAGCGGCCCATTGCTGGACCACCGCCTCCCGGGAATCGACCGCCAGAACCTCGTGACCCAGGGCCTCCAACTCGAGGGCCAACGACGATCCGAACCTACCCAGGCCGACGACGAGAACAGTGGAACGGTTGTCAGCCAATGAGAGGAGCCTCCTCCGGGAAGCGGATCCGGGCGTTCCGGAACCGGAAGACCATGGCGGTACCCAACGTGACCGGCCCCAGGCGCCCCACCAACATGACCACCATCATCAACAACCGGCCGGAAGTCGGCAACAGAGGCGTGACGCCAGTCGTCAGACCTGTGGTACCGAACCCCGAGACGGCTTCGAAGGCAACGGCCTCGACTGGTAGGTCCGTCACCCACAGCAAGCCGAACACGGTGACGACAACCACCGACATCCCCAACAGGACCACGGTCACGGCCTGACGCTGCACCTGCTCACTGATCCGCCGCCCGAAGACCGCAACGTCTCTTGAACCCCTCAGCTCGGCCAAGACCACCAGAACCAGCAGGGCGAGCGTTGCCACCTTGATCCCACCACTGGTTCCCGCCGACCCCGCTCCGACGAACATCAAGAACATCGTTCCGATCAGTCCTTCATCGGTCATGACCGCTGGGGTCATCGTGTGAAACCCCGCGGTACGAGCCGTCACCGAACCGAAGAGCCCCATCCAGACCTTGCCCGCTGTACCTCGCGACCCCAGCGTCTCGGAGTTGGCCCATTCCGACGCGCACACCATCACCCATCCCACCACCAACAACAGGCTGGACGTGGTCAAGGTGAGGCGGGAATGAAGGCTGAGCCTCCGCCACCCTCGTCCTCTTCGCTGATAGAGGTCCACCAACACCGGGAAGCCCAGACCTCCGACCATGATCCCGACCATCACCGCGGCCGTGACCACGATGTCGGTGGCGAAGCGGTTCAGTGAGTCCGGGTACAGGGAGAACCCGGCGTTGTTGAAAGCGGCCACCGAATGGAACACCGAGTGCCACACCGCGTCGTCCCACGGGTAGTGGTATCCGAAACGAAACCGGACCAACAGGGCCAAGGCCACCGTCACCTCGACCACCAGAGTCACCACCGCCACCCCGGTCAGGACCCGCCGCACATCACCGAGCTCCAACGTTCCCCGCTCAGCGGTGGCCACCAGCGCCATCCGCAACCCCAGTCGATGCGAGACCAGCATGGCAATGAGCGACGCCAAGGTCATGAAGCCCAGACCTCCGACCTGAGCCAGCACCAACAAGACGCCCTGTCCGAAACCGCTGAAGTGGGTTCCCACGTCCACGGTGGAGAAGCCGGTCACGCAGACCGCGCTGGTCGACATGAACAACGCCGTCACCAAGTCCGTGTCACGCCCCGTGGCGGTGGACCACGGCAGTGACAGCAAGCCCGCTCCCACCACGATCGCGGCTAGGAAGGCCGAAACCACGAAGCGGGCTGGGTGGTCCGTCAACCACCGCCTACCCACCTTCGGAGTCATCACGACCCGACGATACGTGGATACAGGCTTAGCCTGGATCCACCGAGGCGATGCGCTGAGACCACCAGGCGTCGAGGCGGCGACGAGCCTCTTCTTCGCCGAGTGGGCCCTCGTCCATGCGCAACTCCAACAGGTAGGCCAAGGCCTCACCCACGTGACGGCCCGGACCCACCCCCAGGTGGGCCATCACCGCCTGACCGTCCAGGTCGGGACGGATGGCATCCAGCGCCTCCTGCTCGCGCAGCGCGGCGATCCTGAGCTCGAGCTCATCCATGCGGCGGGCCAAGGTGGCGGCCTTGCGTTGGTTGCGGGTGGTGCAATCCGAACGGGTCAGGTCGATCAGCTCGGGAAGGTGATCCCCGGCGTCGCGCACGAACCGCCGCACCGCGGCGTCGGTCCAGCCCATCTTGTAGGTGTGGAACCGCAAGTGCAGGTACACCAGCAGGCGTACCGCCTCCACGTGATCGTTGGAGTAGCGGAGCGCCTTCATGCGATCACGTGCCATCCGAGCCCCGACCACCTCGTGGTGATGGAACGTCACACCGCCATCACCGAAGTCGCGGGTTCGCGGCTTGCCGACGTCGTGGAGCAGGGCCGCCAGCCGAACCGTTCGCTCAGGCTTGGTCTTGGCCACCACCGCGATGGTGTGGGCCAGAACATCCTTATGGTGATGGATCGGATCTTGCTCCAGGCGCATGGCCGGCAGCTCCGGAAGGAAGTGATCGGCCAGCCCGGTGTCCACCGCAAACCACAGGCCTGCCGACGGGTCCGGCGTGACCAGCAACTTGTCCAACTCGTCGCGGATCCGCTCGGCCGAGACGATCTCCAACCTCGAAGCGTTGGCTCGCACCGCCTCGACCAGTTCGGGGGTCGGTTCCAGTCCGTAACCGGCGATGAATCGGGCCGCCCGCAACATCCGCAGCGGATCGTCCACGAAGGAGACCTCCGGATCCAACGGCGTGCGCAACAGCCCGGCAGCCAGGTCAGCGGCTCCCCCAAAGGGATCCAACAGCTCCGGCTCTGGAACGGCCAGCGCCATGGCGTTCACCGTGAAGTCGCGGCGGGAAAGGTCGGTCTCGATGGAATCGCCGAAGGAAACCTCGGGCTTGCGAGAATCAGGTTCGTAGGACTCGGCCCGGAACGTGGTGATCTCGTAGTCACGGCCCGCGATCCGAAGACCGATCGTCCCGAACCGCTCGCCTTGGGTCCACACCGCGTCGGCCAACGGTGCAACGATTGCCTTGATCTCGCCGGGGTGGGCCGGCGTGCACAGGTCGAGGTCGGCTCCTTCGGGTCGCTCACGACCGAGAAGCAGGTCACGTACCACCCCACCCACCAGGTAGAGCGGCTGCCCCGCGGTCGAGAACGCCTCGGCCAGAGGTCGAACCTCTTCGAGGACAGACTGCATGCGGGCGGGGATCACACCCCGAAAGCTACGAACCGACGGGCGGCGACCGCCAGACCGATTCGCTCGATCCGCCGAAAGGTAGAACCTTCCGGCGGAATTCGGTCGCCAGCCTGACCTGGGAACTAGCGGAGGGTGGCCAACCCGGCCTGCTGTACCGCTATGCGGAAGTCCTCGGGGTGAATGGCCCGCTCGAGCGCCTCGTCCAACGACACGTACTCCTCGCTGAACAGGTGGAACAAAGCCTGATCGAAGGTGGCCATGCCGTGGTACTCGCCCTCTGACATCAACCGTTCCAGCACCGACGTCTCGGCCCCGTCGATGATGGCGTCTCGCACCTTGTGGGTACCCACCAGGCTTTCCACCACCGCCACCCGGCCCCGACCGTCAGCTCGGTCGACCAAGCGCTGACAAACCACGCCCCTCAGAACCCGGCCCAGCAGAGAACGGGCCGAACCCTGCTGGTGGGGCGGGAAACGATCGATCATCCAACTGACGGTGTCGGTAGCCGACAGCGTGTTGAGCACCGCTATCACCAGACGTCCAGCTGCGGCCACGCCCAGCGCCTCACGTACGGCCTCGGCGTCAGGCAGGTCGGACACGAACACCACGTCCGCGTCCTGACGCGAGATCCGACGCAACGCCGTAGCGACCTCGGGAGTGTCGGAGCCAACCTCGCGTTGACTGACGATCGCCTCCCGATCAGCGAACAGGACCTCGATGGGATCCTCGACCGTCACGATGTGACGGTTCTGCGAGGCGTTGATGTGTTCGATCATGGCTGCCGCCGTGGTGGTCTTTCCCGAAGCCGCCGGACCAGCGACAACCACCAGACCATCGCGGTGAGACGCCAGGTCGGCGACGATTGCTGGAACTCCCAGGTCAGCAATGGCCGGCGCGCCGGGCACCACTCGCCGTATGGCCAGACTCACCGAGCCCCGCTGGCGGTAGATGTTCACCCGGAACCGGCCCAGGCCCGGCACGCTGTAGGCGAGGTCGGTCTCCCCCGAGTTCTGGAACTCAACCGCCTTGTCCGAGGAGAGGATCTCGGTGGCCAATGCCTCGATCTCGTCGGGCTTGAGGGTCTCCAACGGAGTCCGCTCCAGGCGTCCGTTGCGACGGATGCAGGGGGGCGACCCCACCTTCACGATCAGGTCGGAGCCGCGCTCCTCCAACAGGTACTGCAACAGATCGACTACACGGGCCACGGGACGCACCTCGACAGACGGGGGATCGGCCCGAAAAAAGGACCGTGACTACCCGTCGGCGGACACGGACCAGTTCTTGAGGACTGCGTTCGACACCGCCAGCCCCGGACCGCCAGCCGAGGCCGGCTCCGGGCGGTAGGACCCACCGTCGACCAGCACCGACAACACCGATCCGGAGCAGAGGCTCAGCGCCTCCAGGTCGTATCCACCCTCCAGGAACACGAGCCGACGACCCGGAGAAACCAAGGCCACCAAGTCCCGGGTCATGTCGGCGTAGTCGCCGCTGGTCAAGCCCAGATCGGTGATCGGGTCCCGACGGTGGCCGTCGAAGCCAGCCGACAGGATCATCCAGGTCGGGCCCCATGCTTCCAGCGCTGGCACGATCACCTCGTCCACAGCGTGCCGGTAGACATCGCCGGTGGCCCCCGATGGAAGGGGGAAGTTCATGGTCGTCCGGTGTCCGGGACCGGCTCCCATCTCGCTCAGCGCCCCGGTGCCCGGATATTGCGGCCACTCGTGCAGCGAGATGTAGAAGACCCTCGGGTCGTTCCAGAAGATGTCCTGGGTCCCGTTGCCGTGATGAGCGTCGTAGTCCACGATCACGACCCGCTCACCCCGCTCGGCCAGATGCGCCGCCGCTACCGCCACGTTGTTCAGCAAGCAGAACCCCATGGCTCGAGACGACAAGGCATGGTGCCCCGGCGGACGGACCGCGCAGAAGGCCACCGAGGCTTCGCCGGCGTCGAGCCGCCGCACCGCTTCGGGACCGGCCCCGGCAGCCAACCGAGCCGCCTCCCACGAATGGATGCCAAGGTGGGTGTCACCATCCAGGTATCCACCTCCGGTCATGGAGAAGTTGGCCAGAGCGGTCCGATACGCCTCGGGGTGGACCGCATCCATGACGGTGTCCGGTGCCGGAACCGCGGCGACCGGGATCAGAGCATCACGTAGGTCCGCTCGGTCCAGTCCGGCATCGACCGCAGCCAAGCGGGCCGGTCGCTCGGGATGGCCATATCCGGTGTCGTGGTCGGCAAAACGGGGGTGGGTGACGTACAGCACCGACATAGCTCCGTACCCTATGAGTTGCAGTACCTCGCCCACCCACCGCTGCCGACCTCCGCCGAGACCAGAGCCGTCACCCGTGCCACCTTCCCGCCCCACCGGCGCTCGCCATGGCTGTCGATGACCGGCGCCGCCTCCACCGCGGCGCGGTGCAGGTATCGACATGGCGAGACGATCACCGAACCGTCGTTCTCACCCCCAACGCCGACCGGCCAACGCCCTCGGCTGTCGAGGTCGAAGCCCTCATCGTCCAACTGAGCGCCGATGGTCATGAGCGGGCCATCACCAGCGCCCTGCACGTCAACGAGCTCGAGCCCTTCCTCGCCAACGGCTTCAACGTGCACGAGCGCCTCCATCTGCTGCGTCACACCCTCGAACGCCTTCCCCCAGTGCCTCCGGTTCCCGTCCGCCGCGCCTGGCGGCGTGACCGACCGGCGGTCCTGGCGCTGGACGCCTCTGCCTTCGACACGTTCTGGACGCTCGATGCCCGCGGACTCGACGACGCCGTGCGGGCGACCCCGGTAAACCGCTTCCGGGTTACGCGAGACGAAGAACGTTCTCACCTCACCGGATATGCCGTCACCGGTCGCGCCGGGGGACGTGGGTACCTCCAACGGCTGGCGGTACGTCCCGATCACCTGCGCCGCGGCATCGGGACCGCCCTGGTGGTGGATGCCCTCGGGTGGCTGAGGCGCGGTGGTGCAACGCTGGCCCTAGTCAACACCCAGGAACAAAACGAGGCCGCGCTGGCCCTCTACCTGGCGTGCGGGTTCGCCATGGAACCGGCTGGTCTGGCTGTGCTCGCCCGGACTCTGGAACCATCGACTGCGCCGTGACCTCCCCCTTGACTTCCTCTGATCATCACGGCCGAGACTCGGTCAAGCGGGGCCTCTCCTCGAGCTGGTCAGCGCGTCAACGCGACCCGAGAAATCCAGTGGCCAACAACTACTCGCTGCGACTGGGGGTCATGGCCCTGGTGGCTCTGTCTGGGCTGTTCGCGCTCGGACTCGCGGTGATCCCGGGCCGCGCCGCGCACGCCAGATCAGGCCAGCCCTCCACCTTCAACCAATCCTCGGAGGTGGATCCCGAGCCCAGGCTTCAGCTGATCGCTCAGGACGGTGTGGTGGCACCCGACGGGCAGTTCACCGTGTTCGTAGAGGCATCCGGTGTGGCGTCAGGGAGCGATCTGGCCGTCGACATCTTCCCGGCCGTCACCACCCAGAGCCAGCTCGACGCCGCCTTGGACAACAAGCCCCGCAGCTCGATCGGCACCTTCCCCGTCGTCGAACTGCCCGGCGACCCCAACCTCTCACCGGTCCGTTCCGGGTTCGTCATCGACTTGTGGGGACGACATGGGCTTCCGAAACGGGGTGGCTGGGCCAAGCGATTGACCAAGGCTGGCGTGTACCCGATCCGGATCCGACTGCGTGGTCCCGACAACACCACCCTCACCACGGTGGTCACCTTCCTCCTGCGAGGGCCCGACACCGACGAGGACGTCGAGCCGACCCCTGCCTACCTGCTGGCCGACATCCGATCCGGAACACAGGCCAACGAACTGATCGACAACCCGACAGCACCGCTCGGCGACGACATGGTCAAAGGCATCGCCACCCTCACCGACCTCCTGGGCGATCACCCCACGGTCCCCGCCACCATCTCTGTCACCCCCGAGGTCGTGGAACGATTGGCCTCCACCAGGCCCCGCTCAGACGCTGATACCGAAGACAACCCATCGTCGACCTCGGCGACGACGACCACCTCCTCCGGTTCAACCCCGCCCAGCTCCACCACCTCCCAGCCCCGCGGGACCGACCCGAACGATGTCACCGCGGTTCAGGCAATGGATGGGCTGAGAACCGTTCTGAAGTCGAGCGGGCGAGAGGTCCTCGGGGCCCCAGCCCAAACAATCGACCCCGCCGAGTTGATCGAGCTGGGGCTTGCCGACGAACTGGCGGCTCAGAACCTCCGGGGTGCTCAGATCCTGACCCGACATCTCGAGCAACCGTTGACGTCGGCCTGGTGGCTCCGAACCAGGCTCGACTCGGCCGCGGTGAAGGCGCTGACCAGCATCGGGATCCACCACCTACTGGTTGCCCCTGACGCCGTGATCGGCGACCAGGGCCATCCCGCCAGCCCCGTCCCGTCTGGAGGACCGAGCAGCCGGGCCACAGTCGTCGAACCCGCCCTGAGGGTCGGCAACCATTCCGACCCGGTCTTGGCGGCCAACCGCCTCATCGGTCACCTGGCCGCGCTGTCGTCCATCGAAGGCCGACCTTCGACCGTGGTCACGATCCAACTACCCCGAACAGCTCAGGACGCGGTCGAGACCGAGGCGATCCTGACCCTGCTGGAGGCCAATACCTTCGTAGACGCCGAGGCGATCAGCTCCCTGTCGAAAGGCCCCCACGACGACACCCCGGTGGTCTTCGCCCCCACGACGGCCACCACCGACGCAGACCGAAGCTGGGCTGGCGACCTGCGCCGGACCAGGTCACTGGTCGACAGCTACTCGTCGATGGTGCCGGACCAGCCCACGTCGGTGTCCGAACTGTCCCAACGCCTTTCGCTCTCCGCTGACCATCGACTGGACCCCGACCGTCGTAGCCAGCAGGTGACCGGGGTACGCGAAGACGTCGAGCGTCTCCTAAGGCAGGTGTCGATCCCACCCTCAGACCAGGTCACGCTGGGAAATCGCGACGCCGAGTTCCCGTTGGTCATCACCTCGCAGTCGCCCACTCCCCTCGAGGTGGTCGTGGAGTTGACCGCATCCGATCGACTCACAATCGACAAGCCTCGAATCGAGGTGCTTCTGGACGGAGAGCACACCGAGGTACCGATCGCGGTCAGAAGCCGCCTCCCCGGTGACACCCCGCTCAAGGTGAGGGTCACCACCCCCGATGGCTCCGTGTTGCTCAGTGAAGGCACCTACTCCGTGCGTTCAACCGCGGTGTCGGGTGTTGGCCTCGTGCTCACCGTGGGCGCCGGTCTGTTCCTAGCCATCTGGTGGGGTCGTCACATCATCAGGAGTCGGCGACCCCGGGGTCGTCACGCCCGCTGACCCATTGCCATGGCACCGTCACGGTCCGTGTAACCATTTCCTCTTGTCTCGGGTCGAAACCCCGATCTACTCCCCAACCACTCCGGAGCTCTAATGCCCGTCAAGATCGTCACCGACAGCTCAGCTGACCTGACCGCCGACCAGGTTGCTGCCCACGACATCCGGGTGGTTCCGCTCGCCATCCGCTTCGGTGACGAGGAGTACATCGACGGCATCGAACTGACGACCGAGGCCTTCTACGAGAAGATGGCCCGCAGCGACGTGATGCCCTCCACCGCCGCTCCCGGTCCGGGTCAGTTCGAGCAGGCCATGCGCGAGGCCGGCCGCGATGGGGACCCGGTGGTGTGCATCAACATCTCGGCGGGCCTCTCGGCCACCATGCAGTCTGCTCAGAACGCGGCCCGAGCCATCGGCGACGACCTCGACGTAAGGGTCATCGACTCCCGGTCCATCACCGCTGGGCTAGGAATGAAGGTGATCGCCGCCGCGCAGATGGCCGCGGAGGGAGCCAGCGTCGACGAGGTGGTCGCAGGCGTCGAGGCACTCATTCCCCGCACCCGGATCTTCGGCGCCTTGAACACCCTCGAGAACCTGAAGAAGAACGGCCGCATCGGCGGCGCCCAAGCCATGCTCGGGTCGCTCCTGTCGATCAAGCCGATCATTGACATCTCCAGCGGCGAGGTGGAGGAAGCCGCCAAGCAGCGCACCCGAGGCAAGTCCCTCATTTGGTTGCGAGACCGGCTGTTCCAAGAACCAGACGCCGAGATGGTGGCCGTCTGTTCGGGAATGGCCGACGACCAACAGGAACTCGCCGACCTTCTATCGCCTCGCTACAGCCCCGAGCAGATCACCGTGTGGACCATCGGGCCGGTGATCGGCTCCCATGGCGGCCCCGCCATCGCAGGCCTCTGCTGGCACAGCAACGCCTGACCCAGCTAGCGACAGATCACGCTTCATCAGGGTCACGGCACCCGCGGTATCCACGGGCGGGCTCGCCCCTGTGTCGGAGGGCGCGCCCTCTAGCTTTGTGGCGTCGTGGCCACCTCCCCTGCTTCCGCCCTGCTCACCGGCCGCGTCCTGGCCGGGCGATACCGCCTGAACCGCCCCATCGCCGCCGGTGGCATGGCCCAGGTTTACGAAGCCACCGATGAGGTCCTGGCCCGACGGGTGGCGGTCAAAGTGCTACACCCTCACCTGGCCACCGACCGGGCCTTCGTTGAACGGTTTCGAGCGGAGGCCGTGGCCGCCGCCCGGCTCACCCATCCCTCGATCGTCTCTGTCTATGACACCGTGGTGGATGGCGAGGTGAACGCCATCGTCATGGAGTTGGTGCGGGGAACCACGCTGCGAGCCGACATCGACGCTCACGGTCCGCTACAGCTTCAGGCCGTTCTCGCCATCGGAATACAGGTAGCCGACGCCTTGGGTGCCGCTCACGCTGGCGGACTGGTCCACCGCGACGTGAAACCCGCCAACATCTTGCTGTCGGCCGATGGGCGAGTCCTGGTCGCCGACTTCGGAATCGCCAAGGCCGCTCAGGGAGCCGATCACACCGACGACGGGGCCATGGTGGGTACCGCCAAATACCTCGCTCCCGAGCAAGTGCAAGGCGTCACCGTCGACGCCCGAACCGACATCTACGCGCTCGGCATCGTGCTGTACGAGGCCCTCACCGGTGTACCGCCGTTCAAGGGGGACTCCGACACTGCCACGGCGCTGGCCCGGCTCCACAACGACCCCGTTCGCCCCCGCCAGCTGCGCCCCGACATCCCCGTCGCGGTGGAAGCGGTGATCGGCCGAGCGCTGGCTCGGCGCCCCGAGGACCGTTTCCCCACGGCCACGGCAATGCGCGCTGCACTCCTCCATGCCGGCGCCGACCCGTCCCGAGCAAGCGCCGTGGCCCTGGCCGCCGCCACCTCCACCCCTGGCCCGTCGATGGGACCAGTTGAGGAGAGACACGACCTTGGCGGGCCGATGGTCGCGGGATCATCGAGCCCTCGGACCGTTCCCGAGTCGGCCCTTGATGTCGGTAGCCCACCTGGGGCCGGTCGACGGGGCGGGGCTGGGGCCATCCTTCTGGTCCTGTTGATCGTCGCCGTCGCCGCGGCCGCCATCTACGTAGGTGCCACCAGAAGTGCATCGGAAGATCCCATCGTGGCCGTGGCTGGGTTCTCCACGTTCGACCCTCCACCAGGAACCAACGGTGAAAACGACGACCTCCTAGCCGGCCTGACCGACCAGGATCCCACCTCGGGATGGACCAGTGAGACCTACCGCAACCGGGATGTGACCGTGCACAAGCCCGGTTTCGGCCTGGTAGCCGACCTCGGATCCACCCACGAGTTGTCCGAACTCACCGTCACGTCACCCAACCGAGGCTGGGCCGCTGAGATCTTGGTGTCGACGGGCGGCCAACCCACCGACAGGGCCGCATGGGGTGACCCAGTGGCCACCGTCACCGACGCCTCGCCAGGAGCGACCCTGGTCTCCTTCGCCCGTCGGTCGGGGTCGCGTGTGATGATCTGGTTCACCGATGTGGGTGAGGACAGAGCCGTGACGGTCAGCTCGCTGGAGGTGCGAGGCCGATGACAGATCCAGTTGCGGAACGAGCCGAAGTAGAAGCCGCCCAAGCTGGCAATCGCGCCTCGCTGGAACTCCTGCTCCGAAGGCACCAACCTCAGATCCATGCGGTCTGCCGACGTATCACCGGCAACGACACCGATGCTCTCGACGCCACCCAGGAAGCCCTGATCGCCATCGTCAAGGGTCTTCCCCGCTTCGACGGCCGATCCAAGTTCTCGACCTGGGTGTACCGCGTCACCACCAACGTCTGCCTCGATGAGCTGCGCCGACGCAAGCGCCGCCCCACCCCGATCGAAACCGGGTCACCCGAGGGGGGCAACGATCGAAGTGATACGACGTCAGTCGGTGTCGACCGAGTCGGAGACGCCGTTTCGAGCCGCCTGCTGGTGGATCAAGCCCTTGCCGGTCTGGCCCCCGAATTCCGGGCCGCAGTCGTGCTGCGCGACATCTGCCAACTCGACTACGCCGAGATCGCCGAAGTACTCGACGTACCCATCGGAACTGTCAGGTCGCGCATTGCCAGGGGCCGCGGTCAACTGGCTGACGCAATCGACCATGCTCAACCCGGGAACTCAACGACCCCCACCGTTCGTCCCACTACTGCACCATGACCTCCACCCCTTCCCCTCTCGACGACGATCTGCTGTCGTCCGTCCTCGACGGTGACGCCGATGCCGCCACCGTCGCCCGCATCGCCGCCGACCCCAGCGCCAGCTCGCGCCTGAGTCAGCTTCATGACGCCCAAGGAATGCTGGCCGCGTCGTCGGTGCCTCCCTTGGGCGATGACGTGATCACCGCCATGATCGATAGTGCCGTTCAGACCACCTCTGAACATGATGACCAGGAGCCCGACCGGGACGGGGTCGTACCGATTCCATCGTCTCGGACCGGGCCGGTACCGGGCTGGCTGGTCGCCGCGGTGGTGTTGATCCTCATGGGGATCGGGCTGACCCTGGTGTACACCGGTCGTGATCAAGCCGAGGTGGCGTTCAACGCGGCGGGCTCGTCCATAGGCACCTCCGATGATGGCTCGGGTGACCTGGCCGATCGTGGCGAGGCGTCAGCCGTGGCTCCTGACGCCGCGGCCCCTGCCGAGTCCGAGGCCGCCGGAGCCGAGGCGACCACCACCGCCTCCGCCGGCTCCGAAACAAGCGACGATGTGCCGGTTCTAGTGCCGTTGGGTGACTTCACCGACTCCGACGCACTCCGAGTCCACCTGCGTGACGGTTTCCCTCAACCCGACGAGTCCACGCCCCCATCCTCCGAGGCCGACCTCGACGCCGCCTTCCGTTGCCTAGGCAAGGTAGACGCCATGTTCAACACCGATGGCGACCCGGTGAACGTCGGGTTGGCCACCGTGGCCGGAGACCGAACCGTGGTCTACGAGCTGCCGTACGAAACCGATGATGGGACGGCCACGACGCTGGTCTTGGCCGTCGGCGAGCTCAGCTGCATACCGGTCCTCGGCTTCCAGCGCTGATCCAGCCCGGGGGCGATGGCCCAGCGGCAACCGCATCGCGGTCACTTGCAAAGCTCGGGAGACTGACGTGATGGCCTGGGCGGGTAGGGTGCGGTCCCATGGCCGCGCCTTCGTCGCCCAATGGAACCTCCCAACCCGGCACCGTGATCCCGGCCGAGTGGCCAGCTCAGGCTGCCGACACCGTCGTCGACGTGATCGGCAAGGTCAGGGACAAGACCACAAGACCGGCACTGATCGCGGCCCGCGCGCTCGTCTACGGCTTGGTCGCCGCGGTGGTCGCCTCGATTGCGCTGGTTCTGTTCCTGATCGTCTTGATCCGAGTGCTGGACAACTACGTACCCGGGCCGGTTTGGTGGATCTACCTGGGGCTCGCGGTGGTATTCACGATCACGGGCATCGTCCTGATCCGCAAAGCCAACAGCCCAGCTGCCCCCGACACCTACTGAAGACATCGTCATCAGGACCCGAGCGGATAGGTCCGGTCGTCGTCGCTACTAGGTTGATCAGACCGAGGCGTTGCCTCGATCTAGACCATGCCGTGCTTATGGGTCGGCTCGTCTATCCGCTCGCCTCCTAAGCGTCCCGGAAGAACTACCGGTCCGATCCGGTTGCTTCCGACGTCCCTGTCCCGAAACGGAGTCCCCGTGTCCGACATCCACAACGTCGTCATCATCGGATCCGGCCCTGCCGGGCTCACCGCGGCCATCTACACGGCACGAGCCAACCTCGAGCCCCTGGTGCTGGAGGGCGAGCCGTCTTCGACCTCTGATCAACCGGGTGGTCAACTCATGCTCACCACCGAGGTGGAGAACTTCCCCGGATTTCCAGAGGGGGTCATGGGTCCCGACCTGATGATGCGGTTCCGCGAGCAGGCTCAGAGATTCGGCGCTCAGACCCGTTACGAGAAGGTCAGCCGCGTCGACCTCACGGAACGTCCGTTCCGGCTGTGGGTTGGCGACCCTGACGCACCCGAACCCACTTATCGCGCCCATTCGGTAATCGTGGCCACCGGGGCCCAGTCGCTGATGCTCGGCCTGGACCGCGAGCGCGAGTTGCTCGGTCACGGCGTGTCGACATGTGCCACCTGCGACGGCTTCTTCTTCCGCAATCACACCATCGCCGTGGTGGGCGGCGGAGACTCCGCAGTGGAGGAAGCCACATTCCTCACCAAGTTCGCCGACAAGGTGGTCCTGATCCACCGGCGAGACGAGCTCCGAGCCTCCAAGATCATGCAGGACCGGGCGTTGAGCAACCCCAAGATCGAGATGCTGTGGAACCACGAGGTGGTGAGCATCGAAGGTGACACCAAGCTGACCGGTCTGACGGTACGTCACACCCAGACCGGTGAAGAGTCGCCCCTCGCCGTCACCGGCCTGTTCGTGGCCATCGGACATCGACCGAACACAGACCTGTTCGTAGACCAGTTGGAGCTCGACAGCGACGGTTACGTGGTCACCGGTCCCGGCACCGCCACCACCGTGGCGGGGGTCTTCGCCAGCGGAGACGTACAAGATCACACCTACAAGCAGGCCATCACCGCCGCCGGCTCTGGATGCATGGCCGCCATCGACGCAGAGCGATGGCTGGAGTCCAACGTCCACAGCTAATCGGTTCAGCGGATAGGTCCGGTCGTCGTCGCTGTGAGGTTGATCAGACCGAGGCGTTGCCCCGGTCTAACGATGCCGTGCTCATGGGTCGGCTCGCCCATCCGCTCGCCTCGTCCATCGACGGGAATCAGCTGGGGGCCGGGACGGTTACAGTCGGCGAGCCAATATCAAGGAGCACCAAACCATGGCCAATGCCATTGCCACCCTCGACCAGGCCAACTTCGCCGAGGAGCTGGCCACCGCCGACAAGCCCGTCCTCGTTGACTTCTGGGCAGAGTGGTGCGGACCATGCCGAGCCCTCGAGCCTGTCCTCAAAGAGGTCGCGGCAGAGAACCTGGACAAGATCACGGTCGCCAAGGTGAACGTCGACGAGAACCCGGACATAGCCCGGCAGTTCGACATCATGAGCATCCCGACGCTCATTGTGTTTCAGAACGGTCAACCGGTTCACCGGTTTCAAGGCGCTTCGGGCAAGGCCGGAATGCTCCAACAGCTCGATCAGTTCCTCTGATCCGGCTGTCATGATCTGACCGATGGCTTCACCCTCGGCGTCGGTTCGCGCATAATTAGCCACGGAGGGTGGCATACCGAGCAGTAACAACGTATGATGACCCTTGAGGTCGTCGGCCCTCCCCCCCACGGCGACCTTCGGAGCGAGGCCTGGTCTTAGGACCTGGCCTCGTTTCGCGTCTCAAGCGCCCTTACCTCTCGACTGGCTTCCGAGCGGCCGCCAGCGGAGTGGTGTCGATGACAGCCCCATCACGAGATCGTTGTCAACGAAAGATCGCGCCCTTCGTGCTACCCACGTCCTGCCCTGCTCGTTGACGTAATGTCAATATCACCTAGGCGAACTCCCACCGAAGCTGAGGGTTGCGAGCGCCGCTACCCCGATCTCGGTCGCCGCGCTCCGCGCCTGCCAGCGGTCTCGATCAAGAAGACGGATGCCGATGTAACCAGCTCATGCGCAGGTTGAGGGAAACGGTTTACCACAGACTTCCTCACAAGCTGTGGACAACCCGCTTGCTCAGGGTGATGTCAGACGTCACAGCGCCATGAGGGACATATGTCAAGTCAACCTAGAGCCCGGGCGATCATCGTCCGGTCATCGGTGGGTCGGTCCGCCTATATGCGCACCTCCCAAGGAGTCTGATCAATCTTCGACTGTTGGCGGGTTGGTCATAGCCCGATAGATCCGCTCGAGATCCTCCAACGTGGCAAAGTCGATTGTCACCTTGCCCCGCTTCGACCCCATTACCACCTTGACCCGGGTGTCGAGTCGGTCGGAGAGCAACTCCTCCAACTCCAGCAGACCGGGGGGACGCAACTTCGATCCGGGCTGTGCGCCTGGTTGTTGATGGTGGTCTCCACCGGAAACCCCCGAGGAACCACCCTGCTCGGACTCGTCTCCGCCTCGAGCTTTCACTGCCTCTTCGACGTCCCGGACCGACAGTTGATCGGAAACCGTACGGCGAGCCAGTGCCTCCTGGAAGGCACGGTCCGGAGTCCCCAGCAGAGCCCGGGCATGCCCGGCACTTATCTGGCTCTCGATCACCAATTTTTGGATCGAAGGCGGAAGCTGGAGCAGTCGAAGCGTGTTCGACACTGCCGACCGGCTCTTGCCTACCCGGCGGGCGACATCGTCATGGGAAAGCTGGAAGTCTTCGATCAACTGCTGATAGGCAGCAGCCTCCTCCAACGCGTTCAAGTCCTGACGATGCAGGTTCTCGACCACAGCCTGCTCCAGTGAGGCGGTGTCATCCACCGTCCTCACCACAGCGGGGATCGCCTGAAGCCCGGCACGCTTGGCCGCACGCCATCGACGTTCTCCGGCAATCAGTTCGAAGCGATCCCCTACCGGGCGCACCAACACCGGCTGGAGCACACCAAGCTCGCTCACCGATGCGGTCAGGGCAACAAGGGCCTCTTCATCGAACCGCTCGCGAGGCTGCATCGGGTTGGGATCGATCTGACTCACCGCCAGCTCCCGCAAGGATGCGTCCTGCTCGGACGCCGTCACCTCACTGGGGATCAGCGCCCCCAGACCGCGTCCCAAACCACTACGCCGCGCCACCACTTACCTCCTTGGCCAGTTCCCGGTAGGCGATGGCGCCGCGAGAAGACGGATCGAAAGCGATGATCGGCTGACCGAACGACGGGGCCTCCGACAAACGGACGGTTCTCGGGATCATCATTCGACATACCTTGTCACCGAAGTGATTCCTGACCTCGGTCACCACCTGGTCGGCCAACTTCGTGCGGGCGTCGTACATGACCAAGACAATGGTTGAAACGTCCAGCGTGGGGTTCAGGTTCTTCTGGACAAGTCCCACATTGCGCAGGAGCTGACCAAGTCCTTCTAGGGCGTAGTACTCGCACTGTATGGGTACCAATACCTCGGTAGCTGCTGCCATCCCATTGATGGTGAGCAGCCCCAATGACGGCGGACAGTCGATCAGTACGTAGTCATAGTCCTCACGCACCTCGGCCAGAGCCTGCTTGAGACGGAGCTCTCGACTGAATGCCGGCACCAGTTCGATCTCTGCACCGGCAAGGTCAAGGCTCGCTGGAGCCACGAACAGATTCCTCACCGACGATGCCTCGATGCAATCTTCGATGGGAACATCATTGAGGATGACGTCGTACATCGAGGCCTGGAGACCACGAATGTTGATGCCGAGACCAGTGCTGGCATTGCCCTGGGGGTCTAGGTCGACCACCAACGTCCGATAGCCCAGATCAGCAAGACATGCGCCAAGGTTCACCGCCGTGGTGGTCTTCCCAACACCACCCTTCTGGTTTGCCACCGCAATGATTCTGGGCAACGGTGGCCTCACCCTCTCAGGAGCCGAGGCAACGACGGGCTCTGGAATGGAACTACCCGGATCATGGCCGGGAGTGTCAACTGGGGGTGCGTCCAAGTCCGGAGCCTCAGGGCTGGATGGCGCAGAGTCAGAAGCTGACAGCCTTGGCATTTGAGGAACGGACGACCATGATGCCGTTGTCCGCTCCTCCCCTGTAGGCGCGTCAGTCGACGGCGTCGAGTCGGTCACCCGCCTATCCTTCCCGCCCAGAGCGTATGGGTCAAGCACCCACAGCGGACGCGCCGAGGAGGCGAGCGAATAGTGAGCCGACCATGCACACGGCGTGCGGAACCGAGGTAAGACCTCGGTCCGACCAACGCTGCCGGGTCACGTTGGACATTGCCCCTATCGGGCTACCGGTTGCGGCGGGTCTCTGGCAGTGCTCGCAGCGCTGCTCTCACCCCAAGTGCCCTTATGGCTACGTTTCACGTGAAACAGGATTGAATACATCGGTGATTCCTATCCACTCGCGTCCTTACCGCATCAACGCCACTAAAGACCAGGCTTGGCGGAGAGGTGAGCCAGCCGCACGGCACCGTTGGATCCGAGGCATGGACTAGGTGTGCTTCAAGCGTCAGCGCCGATCAGATCTAGCGGCCAGACGCCAAATGATGGGGGCCAATCGGCGATTGACGCATCAGAGGGGACCGGTGACATCACCACGGGCGCCGATCCTGGGTTTGACCGTAGGACTCGTTGACTGGGATAGGACGCTGTCAAGGGCCAGTGGTTTGTGCCCGCTGACGGACAGGAGAACTACCCGGGGGTGGCCAGCAGAACTGCCCGGTGGTGGCCGGGGGTACTGCCCGGGGTCAGTTGGCCAGGGGCGTCACCCCTTGCTGGTGGTGGCGTGGGTGAGGCGGATGCTGTCACCGGCGGTGAGCACGACGTGGGCGTGGTGTAGGAACTGGTCGACGGTCGCGTTGGCGATGGTCTTGGGCATGAGTTCGTCGAAGCCGGCGGAGTGCAGGTTCGAGGAGAGCGCGATGGAGCGTTTCTCGTAGGCGGCGTCGACGACGCGGTAGAGCGCTTCGGCGGTCTCGGCGGACACGGGCAGCAGGCCGATGTCGTCGATGACGATCACATCGGCGCGGAGGATCTTGCGGATGGCGCGGCTGGTCGAGTCGTCGACTCGGTGCCGTCCGATGAGGACGCCAAGTTGTTCGAGACTGAACCACGAGACGTGGGCGCCCTGGTCGATGGCGGCGTGGCCGAGTGCTTCGAGGAAGTGGCTCTTGCCGGTGCCCGATGGACCACAGACGACGATGTTCTCGTGGCGGTCGATCCACTCGAGGGTCCGCAACGCTCGTTGGGTGGGCTCCGCGATGGAGGAGATGGTCTCGTCCCATCCGTCAAAGGTCTTGCCGGTCGGGAACCCGGCCGCCTTGCGACGAGACCTGACCGACGAGGCCTGTCGTCTGGTGAGTTCCTCGGCGAGCAGTGCCCGGATCGCTTCAGCGGGGTCCCAGCGTTGGGCTTTCGCGGTGGCGAGCAGGTCGGGGGCCGCGGCGCGCATGTGGGGGAGCCGCAACTGGCGCAACAGATCGACGACGTCATCCGCGG
>WBZX01000945.1_pt1 | contig 23674 bp, 22 predicted proteins | sample 5204211 | NCBI WGS metagenome assembly WBZX01 (sample SAMN12344362, study PRJNA552823) | activated sludge metagenome | biome: Activated sludge suspended growth; feature: Nitrification reactor; material: Wastewater; isolation source: activated sludge from nitrification reactor of wastewater... | reverse complement strand
CGAAGGGAGTGGCCGGCGTCGCCCGCCGAGTTGGCCATGACGAACCCGGCCCGGCCGCCATCAGCGAGCGCCGAGTAGAACTGCTGGATCCACAGGTAGTTGCCGTTGTCGGTGCGGGGTAGCCCGAACGGGAACCGCTTGTCCCCGGCGAGCTTGTCCTTGTCGACACCGTTGACGTTGAACGGTGGGTTGGCCATCACGAAGTCGAACTTCTGAACGGCGTCGTGAAGGTCGTCGTAGTAGCTGTTGCCGAGGCGAACATCACCGGAGAGGCCGTGGAGAGCCAGGTTCATCTTGGCCAGCGGGACGGTGACCTCCTTCTGCTCCTGGCCGTAGACCGACAGCTCCCGGGTGGCCGACCCGGCGTGGCGTTCGACGAACTTGGCGCACTGCACGAACATGCCGCCCGACCCGCACGCGGGGTCGTAGACCTTGCCGTGGAACGGCTCGATGACCTCCACGATCAGCCGGACGATCGAGTACGGCGTGAAGAACTCGCCGCCAAGTCGGCCTTCGGCCATGGCGAAGTTGGAGAGGAAGTCCTCGTAGATCAACCCGAACGCGTCGCCCGACAGCTTGCGAGGCAACGGGGAGAACAGCCGGAGCAGTTCGGTGAGGGTCGATCGCTCGAGGCGCTGGTAGCCCCGTGGCAACACGTCGCGCAGCTCGGGGTTGGCGGCCTCGACGGCCTTCATGGCGCCGTCGACCGCCTTGCCCAGATCGTCACCCTCGGGAAGGTCGACCAGGCCCGACAGACGTGCTTCGTCGGGAACGAAGAGCACCGAACGGGCCCGGTAGTCGTCGGGGGTGACGGGGTTACGGGCCGTGGCCTCGGCCTCGAGCTCGGGGCGGATGGCCTCGAAGCGATGCTCGGCGTAGGCGAGGAAGATCAACCCGAGCACCGGTCCGCGGTAGTCGGCCGGCGTGAGCGTCGAGTTGGCCCGCAGCTCGTCGGCCGCCTTCCACAACGTCCGTCGAACCTCGGCCAGGTCCTCGCTCCTCACGCGGCTCTCCTCCATGCGCGAACTCCAACGAATGACAGTACGAGATTCCCGTGACCTGCCCTCGCCTCATCTCGGGGTCGACGGCAGCCCGGTCCTTCCCGAGGTCAAGCGCTCGGGTGAGGAGCGCGCCGGGCCTCAGCGAGCCGACCAATCCCGTGGTCAGTTATAGAGACACAAGTGACCAAACGGGTGGTACGCTCGGCGTCAGTGTCACTCTGGTCTCTGCCCGGGAGCTTGGCTCCTACGCTCGGTGTCCTTCGTGGGCAGCATGCTTTGTGCCGGCTCCCGGGCGCGCAGAACCGGCCGGCGTGGCTTGATAGGAGCGTGGCATCGCCCCCACTGAGGTGTGCCCACCGACCGGTTCTGGTCCGGATCACCAACGTGAAAGGCGACCAGAGCCCCATGATCACCCTCGGAATCGATGCGCACAAGCGCACCCATACCGTCGTCGCGGTCGACGACGTCGGATGCCAGCTCGGCACCAAGACCACGACCGCAACGACCAGCGACGACCACCTGGAGATCATCCGGTGGGCTGACCGGTTCGGCCCCGAACGGCAGTGGGCGGTCGAAGACTGCCGGCACCTCTCGCGCCGTCTCGAGTCGGACATGCTCGCCGCGGGCGAGCGGATCGTTCGGGTGCCACCCAAGTTGATGGCCCACGCTCGCGACGCAGCCCGCACCTACGGCAAGTCTGACCCGATCGACGCGCTCGCCGTCGCTCACGCCGCGTTGCGCAACCCGGATCTTCCCGTTGCGCAGCTCGATGGTCCTGCCCGGGAACTGCGACTGCTGGTCGACCACCGCGAGGACCTGGTGGCGGAGCGGACCCGTTGCCTCAACAGGCTTCGCTGGCATCTCCACGAGCTCGACGCGTCCTGGGATCCGCCCGCTCGATCGCTCACGTCCTACAAGAACCTCGACGCGATCGCTGCCCGGCTGACGAGTTTCGATGGTCCGGTTGCTCGCATCGCAGCCGAGATCGTCGAGCACGCCCGGCACCTGACCGTGCGCGAACGCGCCCTCGAACGCGAGATCACCGGCATCGTCAACAAGCTCGCCCCGACCCTGCTCGCCCTCGCCGGGGTCGGCGCGCTCACCGCCGCCAAGATCGTCGCGGAGACCGCAGACGTTCGCCGGTTCAAGCACAAGGACGCGTACGCCCGCCACAACGGCACCGCACCCCTGCCCGTCTGGTCCGGCAACCGCGAACGCCACCGCCTGTCTCGCACCGGGAACCGCCAACTCAACGCGGCCATCCACCGCATCGCGATCACTCAGGCCCGCTGTCACGACGACGCCATTGCCTACATCGACCGGCGCCTGACCGATCACCACAACACCAAGACCGAAGCGCTCCGAGCCCTCAAACGACGTCTCTCCGACGTCGTCTACCGAGCCTTGCTCGCCGACGCCCAACCCGCCCAAACGGCACCCGCCGACTTGCTCGCGGCCGCCGCTTGACATAGGAGCAAACCATGAGTGATTCACTCACGATCAATCCGGCGCACCTGTCCGATGACGACTGGGCTTCCATCCGAACGTTCCTGAACGCTGCGAAGGACCGGGGCGAGGTTGTCGAGTTCTCCTCCCACGTGGCGCTGCTGACCCCGGCCGACGCGGCCAGGCGGCTTGGCATGTCCCGGTCGACGGTCCTGCGCCGCATCGCCGATGGTGACCTGAAGGCCACGAAGGTCGGCACCCACCACCGGATTCCGCTCGCCGAGTTCGAGCGGTACAGCCACGAGCTCATGCGCCGAATGGCCGAAGCGAGCGCGACAGACATCGAGGCCGAGCTCTTCGGTGAGTGACCCGGTCGTCTTCATCGACGCCAACACGCTGGCCTCGCCCGTCACCCGTACGCTCCTCCTCGCCGGAGGTCGCGCCGATGGCCTCCTGTTGACCTGGTCGGCCCACGTCGAGGTCGAAGCCGACCGCCACGCCCGCGGTGCGTCTTCACGCACCTCGGTGGTCCGTCGGGACATCCTGGGCATGGAGCTGTCGAAGTCAGCCCGAACGACGGACGGGTTGCTGACCGCCTCGGACGAGGATCGGCAGGTGATCGCAGATGCCATCCAAACCCGAGCGCGTTTCCTCGTGACGACCGACGTCGATGACTTCGCCCTCGACGACCTCCAGGCACACGACATGAGCGCCGTGAACCCCGACTACTTCATGGCACTGCGGTTCACCCAGCACGCCTACCGGGAGGGCGTCCGCACGCTCGCCGAGGTGGCGAAGAACCCGCCTCGAACCGAAGCGGAGGTGCACCGGATGCTCGGCCGGCGACATCCCCGCGTGGCAGCACGCTTCGCCGACATCTACGACCTCACCCCGGTCGTCGCAGACGAGGATCAGCCCAGCGTGCTCTTCCGAGGCGCGATATGCGTGCGATGCGAGGCCACGCTCGACGCCGATGGCCGTCGGGTTGGCCTCTGCGCCGAGCACATCCAGTAGGGCGGTCAGTCAGGAACGTGATTGGCAACCAGCGCTGCCAGCTCGCGATCTGGGAACGAGTGTCGCTTGTAGAGCGGAATGCACGGGGTTCCCGCGAGGCGAACGGCCATGGGCACCAGGTCGTCACTTCGCCCGTTCTTGGTGGCATGGATCGTGTACATCGAAGAGCTACAAGCCCCGCCATGCTGACGAACCTCCACCTCGTGCCGCGTTCCACCCCAGTCCCAACTGGTCCGTTAGAGGACCCGCTAGAACTTGGCCCCTCCCAGGACGCGCAAGAGGCGGCCTCCGGGACCGGGGACCGCCTCTGGCCAGCGCATGTGCGCAGCGCGCTCGAAGGGACTCGAACCCCTAACCTTCTGATCCGTAGTCAGATGCTCTATCCAATTGAGCTACGAGCGCTGGGTTGGCTGGAGCACTGTAGTCCCCCACCGGATCGACGAGCCAACGCGACTCGAATGGGTGAAGCTCAGCGCAGTGCCGACACGTCACCCACCGGACCGAGCCGCTTCGATCGCGGCCCGCTGCGGGCCGGTCAGGTACTTGACCGCCTCACGCAACGTCACGCCACTGGCACGTCCGACACGAGGCGCAAGCCACTCGAACACCAGGTCTGGGCGGCGCTTGGACGTGTCTCTCAACACCCAGCCGATGGCCTTGGCAATGAAGAACTCACGTTCATCCAACAGGTCATCTGCATAGCGACCGAAGCGCACAAAGTCTCCTCGACCCCCGCGCAAGGGCACCAGGAGTGCCAGAAGCGCAGCTCGGCGCAGCCAGAAGTCGTCGTTCACGACCCAACGATCCAGCCATGTGGCCGACGACTGATCAGCGGCCACGATGGGGCCAACCAGCCAGATCGCTATCGGATCCACCAGAGCCCAGGTTGAGGCCTGGCGCAACATCGACTCCATCATGGGCAAGTCGGCGGCGTTCAAGACCTTGGTCCGAGCGGCCAGCAGCTCGACGGCGGCCAAGCGGTACTCGTGGATGGGGTATGACCACAGTTCCCCGGCCAACTCCACCAACTGGTCACGGTCGAGGCTCGGGTGGTCACGATGGAACCGGCGAACCACACCTCTCACCTCCGGAACCGATGCACCCAGGTGACCTATCTCGCTCTTGAGGTATGTCCGCTGCTGACCGGCCCGCTCCTGGTCGGCGTGAGCCTCGAGCTCGGACTTGATCTCTGACACCGCACCGCTGACGTCCACCAGCAGAACCTGCCACACATGGACCATGCATCGGGTGGTCCACGTGTGGCAGATCCCTTTGGCCAGATCCCCGTGGCCAGACCCCCGTGGCCAGGTCCCACCGCGGGCGAGCCCGGGCGGGCCGACACAAGAACCTCCGATACCTGGCCGAGGACGGGTCGGCCGTAGCCTGGGAAGTGGTGAACCAGGAACCGCCAGTCCGCTACCGAACCATCCACGGCCATCGGCGTGCCTATCGCCTGCTCGGCGAGGGGCCTCCCCTGTTGTTGCTCCACGGAATCGGAGACAGTTCGGCGAGCTGGCTGCCGGTCATGGCCGAACTGGCCCAGCACCACACCGTCATCGCTCCCGACCTGTTGGGCCACGGCAACTCGGCCAAACCCCGCGCCGACTACTCGGTGGCGGCCTACGCCAACGGCATGCGGGACCTGCTGGAGGTGCTGGGTGTGGAACGGGCCACCGTGGTCGGGCACTCTCTGGGCGGAGGAGTTGCCGCCCAGTTCGCATATCAATACCCCGAACGGTGCGAACGCCTCATCCTGGTGGCCACCGGCGGCGTCGCTCGGGCGGTGAACCCGTTTCTACGGGTGGCATCGGCGCCCCTGGCCGAAGTGCTTCTGGTCACGATGAACCTGCCTCCGATGCGCCCATTCGGGCGTCTCGGGTTGGAGTTCCTTCGCCAGGTCGGCCACGACATGGGTCGAGACAAGGACGAGCTGACCGAGGTCTTCAGCCGACTACCCGACACCGAGGCGCGGGTGGCCTTCACCCGCACCCTGCGTTCGGCGGTGGACTGGCGGGGCCAGGTCGTCACCATGCGGGATCGGGCCTACCTGACCGCCCACATGCCGACGCTGATCATGTGGGGCACCAACGACGGGATCATCCCGTCCCGCCACGCTCAGATCATCCACGAGGCCATGCCCGGCAGCCTGCTCGAGTACTTCCCGGGTGCGGGTCACTTCCCCCACCACTCTGATCCTCAACGATTCATCGACCTCATCCTCACGTTCATCAACACCACGCCGCCGGCGGATCACAACCCCGAGGTGTGGCGAGCTGCCCTTCGCGACGGCAGGCCCGGGGTGTCCACCACCGAAGACGATGCCATCCCCGAGCTCCGCACCGAGCGGCCCGGTAGGACCCGGGCCTGATCGCTGGCCTTGCTGGTCCTCACCGATAGACCGGCGATCGAACTCCGCCGGAAGGCTCTGCCTTTCGGTGGATCCGGCTTAGCGCTAGCCCAGCGGCGTGGGTTCGGGCAGTGTGACCACCCGGAAGTCCTGGCTCACCGCCGCCACCTCGTCGGGGAAGCGGGCCACATCCACCCCCAGGGCAAAGCCTGGCTCGACGCCGAGGGGGACGAAGAAGTCGTCGTGGTGGGTGGCCACGATCACCCGAGGTTGAAGGCGGGGCAGGATCCTCTCCAGGTAGCCCGGGGTGAACTGTCGGCCCGCGATCCCGCACAGCATCACGTCCACGTCACGGTGCCTGACCTCGTCGTCGATCAGGTCTGCCGATCCCTGGTGGTAGAGCGTGACCCCCGCGACAGCGATGTGGATGCCCCACACCTGGCCGCACTGGTAGGCCTGTGGGCACAGGTCACCCAAGTGTTCGCAGGTGAGCTCCCCGCCTTGGTTCACCTTGAGGCCCAGCACCAGCTTGGAATGGACGCTGGGGACGAAGGTCACCTCGAACGGCCCGATCTCATAGACCCGGTGCGGCTCTACCACCACCGACCGATCGGCCAGCCCGTGAAGGGCCATGAGATGTCGGGCCGAAGTGCTGCCGTAGACGGTGGCACCGTCGCGACGGGCGATCTCGGGGGCATCGAGGGCATGGTCGAAGTGGGTGTGACCGACGAGAACGGCGTCGGCTTTGGGTACCCAACGGTTCACCAGGTTCCTGTCTGGAAGGACTGTCCGCCGTCTGAGCATGTCGGCGAATGGGGCTCGGCTCACATAGGGATCGATGAGAACCGTCGTGCCCTCGTAGGTGAGCACGAACCCGGCCACCCCGAGCCATCGCACCTCGAGGCCTGGGGGTAGGTCCAGATCGCCATCGGCCACCGCCAGGTCAGCAACCGTGGCCCGATCACGTGACTGGTGGCCGCTACGGGTGGCGGCATAGCTCAACAGGTCGACGGCATGACGCAGGGGTGAGGCCATGGCCGGCGAGGCTAGGGCTCTCCCGGCCCTGGGCGCTCGGGGGCCAAGCGGATACATCAGGTCGAGTGGTTGATGGGCTGGCACGGGGCCCGAAAACGACATCGGAGCGCCGGGTCAACCCGGCGCTCCGATGTCAGTTCCTACGGCAGGGCCGATCAGGCCGGGCAGCCACCACCTGGGATGCGCTTGCCGCCCGAACGCCACGGCTGCCAGCCGTCCTTGTACATGCGGTGGGCTTCAGCCGACAGGGCGCTGGCCACCTCGGCGTTCTTGAACGGGTCCTTCATCTCGGCGAAGTCGTAGCCGAAGGTCTTCTTGATCCACTTGGTGTGGGTGGGGTGGATCTGGAAAAGGCCGGTGGTGCCGCTGCTCGGATTGACGGCGTCGGCTTGGAAGCGGGACTCCCGGTTGACGATCCGCTCGGCACAGGCCGCGTTGAGGCCCCAGTGCTCGGCGATCGCCATCCTGGCGAAGCCTTCGGGTGAGCACGCGGTGGTTGCCCCGGCCACGGTCAGAACGGCCAAGAGGCCGACGACCAGGTGCCAGGGGCGGCGCCGACGCACCTCCGGCTTGGGGTTGCCGTCTCCGACGGAACCGTGGACCGGGGTGGGGGCGGGGCGTGTCACTCGATGGAACTCCTGTTTCGGTGGTCCCACCCACCTCTGGAGGCGGGTCAGGTCCGGCAAATGCCGGGTGCTGCGGGCGGGAGGTGGACTCACCGGAGGTGGGCCGGGCTCCCGCTCTGGGGCTAACAGGGAGACATGTTTGTCGCATTCGTCATGGAAATGCAACATCAGCAAGCTGTCTGTGACACATGACAGGCGGATCGCAACCTGACGTAACGGGTCCGACGGACCCAGTCCACGTGGCTCGCGCATCGCTGCCCAGAGGTCCCGCCACCGACCCGGGGAATGAAACAAGCCCCCGGCATGGTGACCGGGGGCTCGTTCGCTTGGCGGAGAGGGTGGGATTTGAACCCACGGACGAGTTACCCCGTCACCTCCTTAGCAGGGAGGCCCGATCGGCCTGACTCCGGCACCTCTCCGTGTTGCGGGCAGCATCGTACACACCACCGCCACCTCGGTCCCACGAGTTGGCCGTCACCCTTCCTGTAGCTGGTCGCCATCCGGCCCGGCGACCGGCAGAGTAGCCAGTGAGGGTTCAAGGCGACCTAGGATCACGGGCGGAGCGGTGGCAGAGCGGACGAATGCACCGGTCTTGAAAACCGGCGACCTGAGAGGGTCCGAGGGTTCGAATCCCTCCCGCTCCGCCAATGGGTTCTCCCGGGGTCGAGCCGTTAGCGGCGAAGTCCATGACGGGGGCGGCGGCGCCATACTGAGCCGATGAGTTGGCGGAGGGGTCCAACGGGAGGCGGGGATGACGCCCCTACCCGAAGGCGCCCACTGTGGGTCGGCTCCGCGATCGTCGTTGTGGTCGTGGTCGTGGTCGTGGCGGCGACGTTGACTTGGCGTCGAGCCACCGACCCCAGCCGGCGCCTGGGGCCAGCACCGACGATCGTCGGTCAGCAGTGCGGACTGGGCAAGCCGCCCGCCGCCCTGTTGGCGCTCGACGGACAGAGCGGCCGCCTGTTGTGGTCCCGCCTGGTCGGCAACCTCGACCGCTACCAACCAACCGGGGTCGCAGTGGCCGCGGGCACTGTCGTCGTTCACGGTGAGAAGGGCCCCATCTGGGGCCTGTCAACCAGCGACGGCTCCCACCGGTGGTGCGCGTCGGGCGGGGTGGTGGCTGCCGTCGACGATCGGATGTTCACCATCGATGGCCGGGGATCCACCGTGGAACTAGACACCGTCTCCGGCACCGCCACCCAGGTATCCCCCGACGTTCTGGCCTCGTTGTTGGAGGCGGAGGCCGGCCCTATCGCAGTGAGCGGCGAATCGGCCGGTTGGTCTCAACACGCCCGCAATCTCCGTGCCGTCGACCGGGCCACCGGCGAGACCCTCTGGTCCCGGCGAGTTCCCGGCTACGCCCAGATCACCACGGCGTCGATGGTGCTCGTGAACGACCAGTCCAACGGAACCGGCCAGCTCTTGTCGGGAGAGGAGGGGTTGCCGGAAGAGGGCACGGTGACGGCTTACCGCCTCGACACCGGCGAGCGGGCCTGGTCTGAACGTTTCCCGTGGTTTGGCGGCCTGTTCCTGACCGGGGAACGTGTCTACCTCCAGGGCTGGTCGGATCGGACCATCCGAGCTGTCGATCCCCGGACGGGTCACCTGAGCTGGGCTCGAGAGCACGACAACCCGGGGCGAACGGTGCGATACCGCGACGTAGGTGCCATGACCGGCGTGGCCACCGATCCCGCCACCGGTCACGTGTTCGTCTTGTTGGTGTCCTCGCGACCTCATCGGGACTAGAGCCCCTCGCGGATCGGTCACCTGCGTCGTGATCACGGTGGTAGATGGTCGGCTCTTCCATAGCCTCACCACCTAGCCCGCGCGTGTCGATGCTCTCCAACGGCTCGGGACTTTCGCCCCTGCTGTCGGCCGGATCTGAGGCCGATGCTCAAAGGATGACCAAGCCGCTGAAAGTCCTCCTGCTCGAGAGCCACCCCGGGGCCGGCACGACCACCGCGGATCGCTTGGTGCACGATGGCCATCAGGTCCACCGCTGCCACGAACCCGGAGACACCGGCTTCGCCTGCATCGGCTTGGGACCCGACCGACATTGCCCCATCGACCGCCACATCGACGCCGCGGTACTGGTTCGCAGCGAGGACACGCCCGACCCCACCCCGCTCGAGGACGGGGTCAGGTGTGCGATCCGGGCCGGGATACCGGTGGTCGAGGTCAGCGGTACGGGGCCCGACCCCTTCGCCGAGTGGGTCGCTCTCCACGCCGATGAGTCTTCGGTCAGCGCGGCCTGTACTACGGCGGTGGAGCTGGCAGCCCAACCGCTCATCGCCGCGGTCTTGGCCAAGGTCACCCCACTGTTGGACGAGGCTGGCTACAACCCCGACGATGTCGAATGCACCATCAGCACCGAGTTCCCCGACCTCGATCTCGATGTCGGGGTACCCGGGCCGGTCGATCGCCCGTTGGAGCAGGCGCTCGGCGTACGGGCCTACGACGCTCTTCGGCCCCTCACCCGTAGCTACAAGACGGTGAACGTCACCGTTCACGGTCTAACCTGAACGCGCGCTCAACTAGGCGGAACCGCGCGCAACCCGCCTGAAGAGCTGTGGTCACAGCAGTTTCGTATCATCGTTGACCAGCGAACAGGCACGGGGAGGGCCGGTGGATAACGACATACATCCAACGGTCGCATCGACCTCCGCGCTCACCGAGGAACTCCGAAGGCTCATGGGGTTGAGGGCGCGGTCCTCGATTCGCGACGGGTCGTTCCCGGCCGTGACCGCCTTGCTGTCCGAGGCGGAACTGACCTCCCCCGACTCCCGCCTGGCCGCAATGACGGCGTTGATCGACCAAGCGGTGGCGACCATCGACGATGCCGCTCACCGCCATGCCGCAGCGGCTCTACTCGGGTCCGGCGACGGACGATGGCGCACCGTCGCCCAGCGCGGCACCGAAGCCGCCAGCGCTTTCGCCTGCGGCTGGGATGCCTACCGCCGCAAGCGAGCATCTGGAACGGCCCAGCTCGACGACACCCTCGATTCCCTGGCTGCGGCCATGATCGCCGTTTCCCGATCCAGGCTGGCTCCCGAGGAGACCGCCACCGAACCGGGTCCAGGCCCGTTGGCCCCCGGCTCGAACGCCACCAGCGAGTCGACGTCCCCCCCGATCGTTCCGATCGTCATCACCGACACGGAACACAGAGGCGCCGACACGGATCGTGGAGGACCTGACGGCCTCGAGCCGTCTCCGCCCTCCCGCCAGGCCAGGCGAAGGTCGATCGTTCTCATGACGCTGGTTGCGGCTGTGACCGTTGCCTTCGGGGCCTTGGCGATATGGGCTCTCACCCACGATGACAAGGTGTCGGAGGCCAGCGACCCGAACACCTCGACCACCAGTTCCCGTCCTCGGAGTTGCGTCCAACTCACGCACAGGTTGGGCGACGTCGGACCAACCGCCGACGACGAGATCAGGGAGTGGGCGCCCTTGTTCCGTCAGGCCTCCAAGGACCTGCCCGCCGGAGCGAACACCTGCGCCGGGGTCATGGGACGCGATAGCGGCATGATCAACCAACCCATCTCAGACGGATCGGCGCAGGGGATCGGTGCCCTGGTTGCAGTGGAAGGAGAACCGCGCCGAACGCTGATGCTCCACCACAGCGAGTTCTGGGTGCTCCGCAACTTCTACCTCGCCTACGGGGACAAGGCTGGAGTTCCCTACGAGCGAGACGATCGAGACGGATCCTGGGTGGTGCGCCTGACCCAGAGCGTCGTGGTCGGAGGCCCACATGAGGACGCCCGGCTCGTTTGGGGATCGATCCTCGCCGAATGGGCCGAGCGGGGCGGCATCGACGGCGAGATGGGCCTACCGGTGTCGGGCCAGCGAGACATTCCCGGGGTCGGAATGGTGCAGGACTTCCAAGGTGGCCGAGTGACCATCGACTTCGTCGACTCGACCCAGGTCGAATGGAAACCGATCCCGAACCCGGCCAGCCAGCTCCCACCCAACATCGCGGGCCGGGTGCTGGTCGCCGATGACGGCTCGTCTTGGTTGATCGACGAGAACGAAGTTCGCCACTGGCTTCCGGCCCGAAGTGACTACGGCTGTGCCACGTCGCTGGCTGTGGACGTAGTTCGCGACGTACCTATCATCGCGATCGCCACCCTCGAGATCGGAGAGCCTTCAAGGTGTCGATGACCGTGACCGACCCGTCCGCCAACCACTCGAAGCCCGACTCGCCAAAGCGTCCTGTGTCTGGCCGGCGCCAGAGCGCGGCGTTGGTCGCCCTCGGCGTGGCCGTGATCGCGGCGGGTGTGGTCTGGGTCGGTTCCCGGGAGCCCGAACGACCTGACGGTTCCAACCGGGTCCGACTCGATGCCATCGAGGCCCCCGATCGCGTCACCACCGGCCGAGCGAGCCGCAACGTCGAGCCTCCGACTCAGCCGGTCCTACCGTCCACCGAACTGGCCCTACCTACCACCATCCCAGGACGCCTGCCCACCGCTGCGGCCACGCGGACCCGGTCTGGCACCGGTAGCTCCACAGGCCGCTACGAAGGCAACGGTGGCTTCCTCGGAACTGCGACGATCCCGCACGGACCGAATCCCGACCGCTCATCGCCGGGCGGCTCTCCTGGACCGGGGGACACGTCATGGCTCCCCGGGCCCGATGTAGAGGCCCCCATTACCGGCCCGGTCACCAACCTGCCCGGGGACACCGACAGCGAGCTGCCCACACCACCGACCACGGCTCCCGAGTCGGCGCGGACACCAGACCCTGAAGAGGTCGACCCGCCCGATCCCGACGAGATCGGGTGCCCCAACCTTGGTCTGGTTCCCATCGGTGGCTACGAGGATGCAGCCTCCTCGGCGTACGCCCACCTTCACACCATCTTCCGGTCGCTCGCTCCCAGCATCCGGGTCGGGAACGATCTGGTTTGCGGTCATCCCCTCGAGAGCTGGCGGGACCTGACCATCCAGCGCCTCATGGCGGGCGGCAAGTCGGCTGGCGTGATCATCACCGCCGCTGACGGCACCAGCGTCGCCATGCACATCACCGACACCGAATGGAACACCTACCGTTTCCGCTACAACGGCGACGCTATCGGGGTGAATCTCGTCGGCTACCCGGTCGGGCGGATCCAGCTGAACGGGGTCGACATCATCAGGACAACCGCTGGTGGACTGGTGTTCGGCCAGCCCGGTGGACTCGGTCTGCCGGTCCTCGGTGGGCAATGGGACTTCTGGATCGCCGCTGGAGGACCCGCTGGCTCCATGGGTCTTCCCATGGGTGTCCCCGAGTCCGCAGCCGGGCCCACTGGGGCCACCAGTTGGGCTCCGGGAATGGCTTCCACCGGTGCTCGTCAAACCTTCCAGCACGGCTGGACCTTCCTTGCGGGGGTCATCAGCGACGTGGACGCGTTATCACAACCGGCAGACCGCTATCGGTGGTTCCCGTGGAGCGAGCTGCCAGTCGATCCCAAGCCCGCCGTGGACTACCGGGGGCACATCATGAAGCTGGGTCCCACCACCTGGTACGTCGACAAGGACGGCATCCGACACTGGATCCCGTCGGCCAGCGCCTGGATGTGCGCCACGTGGGACCTCAAGGCCACCCAGTACGTAGTGGAAGCTTGGGAGCTGGATGCCTACCCAGAGGACTCCCATTTCGTGTGCGCCGACTACAAGTAGTCGACTCGCTAGGCCAGCGGTCAGGCCACGAACCGTCTTGGCACGGGAACCGCGTCGACGGCGTCGGCGCTGCGGCTCATGACGTCCACCCCACGGCAGAGGTTGGCCACCGAGATCACCTCGGACCATCGAGGTAGCGACACGTCGCTCACCGGTCCGCCGCCGCTCCGGCCCACCGGAGTGAGGATGCGACCGGCTTTGGTCAGTCCGACCCGCAGGGCGTAGGCCTGACGGCGCGACAGGCCACAGGTGTTCTGGGCGAACATAGGTTCGAAGGCGTTGCGATACGCCGGACCGTGTTCGGGGTGGTCCATACGGTCTTGGATCCACGCGATGACGGCATCGGGATCGGTCTCCACCCCCACGCCGACGCACGCCAGCTGCTGGGACGTCGGTGTCGGCCTGACTCCGACCGTCGCGTCGGTGACGATGGCATGAAGGTCATCTGAGGAGCCGGCGTCGGTGGAGGGCACCGCCCTCGAGATCCCGGCCCGAGCCATCCGCACCCCGAGGAGTGGGTTGTCCACTCCATCTCCCCAAACCAGCGCAACCATCTCGGGCTGTCCCGGCAAGTTCCGGGCCAGCTTCCCAGCGGTGGTCAAAGATCCGTACCGGTCCCACGACGAGGGATCCGGACGGAGGGCAGCGAGAACCAGATCGAACTGTGTCGATCCGGGCTCGTCAACCAACCGAGCGGCCTCCTCCCATCCCATCGCCGTGGGCCGGTGACCCGCCACCTCTAGGGCCGCGGCCCGCCCCAGCCGCCCCACTTCTCCGTTGTCCACAACCAGAACATGTGTCACGCGCCGTCCCTCCTACTTCACGATCCGTGCGCAGGAGCACCAAACCGCGCGTTCGGGCCGACCGCAACGCACAAACTCGGGAGATCAGTGGGAAATGGGGAACGCAGGCCTGTGACCTGCGGTTTTACCCGATGCTCCCCGCGTCTTCCCGACCCGGAACAGCGATGGACCCGCCGTCAGAGACCGGCGTCGACGATCTGGGCCCGCATTCCGGCCAGCCACGTTTCCGCGTCACGAGACGCCTCGTCTACCCCTTTTCGTACCGTCGGGCCGTCAGGGGCGGCCGACGGGTACGAGCCGAGGAACTTGACCGATCCGTGTTTGATCCGCAGTGCCTTGAGGCAGTCGGCCACCACGTCGTCGGCGATGTGACCCTCCATGTCGAGCAGGAAGCAGTACTCGCCCAGCGCCTTCTTGGTGGGCCGCGACTCCAGCTTGGTGAGGTTGATCGACCGAGCCGCGAACTCCTGGAGGATGGCCAGCAGGCTCCCCGGCCGGTCGGCCCTCTGGGCCACCACCACCGAGGTCTTGTCGTGTCCGGTGGGCGGGGGCACCACGCCGGGGCGCACCGCCACGAACCGGGTCTGGTTCTCTGGGTGATCCTCGATGTCTCGGGCCAGCACCTCCAGCCCGTAGATGTCCGCCGCCAGTTCGTTGCCGATCGCCCCCACCGTAGGGTCGGCCAGCTCGGCGACCAGCCGAGCACCCTCAGATGTGGAGTTGACCGCCCGGGTGGTAACGGTCGGAAGGTTGGTGCGCAGGAAGGTTCGGGCCTGGGCGGTGGCGTGAGGGATCGACACGACCTCGGCGATCGCCGATATCACGGCGCCAGGCAGACCCATCAGGTGCTGTTGGACACCGATGACCACCTCCCGCTGGATCAAAACGTCCACGTCGAAGGCCAATGTGTCAGAGGTGATGTTCACCCCGCCTTCGATCGAGTTCTCGATGGCTACGAAACCCAGGTCGACGGCACCCGACTCGGAGGCCACCAAGACGTCGGCCATGGTCGCCAACGGAACCAGTTCGGCGGAAGCCAGGTCGGGTTGGGTGCGCAGCGCCTGCTCGGTGAACGTGCCCCACGGTCCGAGGAAGCCCACCTTCAGCCGGGTCGTGTCGGCCGTAGCGGGTGCCGGATCGGTGGAGGAGGCCTCGGTCGTCACGACCGTGCAGGATAGGGCGGTGGACGAGGCCGCCCTCAGACAACTTCTCGACGACGTACGGGGCGGCACCACGACCCCCGACGATGCCGTGGCCGCCCTGCGCCTCATGCCCTACTCCGACATGGGTTACGCCCGGGTCGATCACCACCGACATGTTCGCCAGGGCATGGCCGAGGCGGTGTACGGCCCCGGCAAGACACCCGACCAGGCCGCACGCATCGTGGCCGAGTTGCTGGCCCGCTCCGCTGCGGCCCCCCTGGTGCTGACCCGAGCCGACGCGGCCATGGTCGACGCCGTTCTGGCCACCAACCCTGGCGGCCACGCCATCGGTGCGCCGGAATGTTCGACGGTGGTCTGGCGTCCGGCGCCACCGAGACCCGAACGGATCCTGGTGATCACCGCGGGCACCGCGGATCTGCCGGTGGCCGACGAGTGCGACGCCACCCTCACCGCCCACGGGTTGATCCCCACGCGCATCACCGATGTCGGTGTGGCCGGAATCCATCGTCTGTTGGATCAACTTCCCGCCCTCACCGACACCGATGCCGTGGTGGTGATCGCCGGCATGGAAGGAGCTCTCGCCTCGGTGGTCGGCGGGCTCACCGGCGCACCGGTGGTGGCGGTGCCCACCAGCGCCGGCTACGGATCCGCGTTCGAGGGGGTCACCGCCATGCTCGGCATGGTGGCGTCGTGCGCCGCGGGCGTAACCGTGGTGGGCATAGACAACGGGTTCGGGGCAGCCAGTGCCGTAGCCCGCATGTTCCTCAACCCGAACCGCCAAGTTCCCCCGTCTGTCGACCAGTCGGTGACGGCCGCCCCCGATCCGGTTGGCCCATGACCGCCGCCTGGTTCCACTGCTTCTCTGGCATCGCCGGCGACATGGCCTTGGGCGCCTTGATCGACGCGGGGGCACCGGTGGAGGAGGTCAACGCCATCTTGGGTCGCCTCCCCCTTCCGGGTTGGGCGCTGGAGGTGGAACCGGTGTTGAGGGGCGGCATCGGTGGCACCAAGGTCCACGTGAAGGTCCGGGAGTCGACCGTGGTGCGCACGGCGGCGCACATCCAAGGTCTCGTCGCCGAGGCCGGTCTCCCGCCCCGGGTCGAGTCTCGGGCCCTGGCCGTTTTCGGATCGTTGGCTACTGCCGAAGGCCACCTGCACCGGCGCCCGCCCGACCAGGTCCACTTCCACGAGGTGGGTGGGGTGGATGCCATCATCGACGTGGTCGGCACTTGCGCTGCTCTCGAGGTGCTCGACGTTGACGACATCTTCTGTTCACCGGTGGCGGTGGGGCTGGGCATGGTCAGAGCCGCTCACGGCATCATCCCCAACCCGGCTCCGGCGGTGGTCGAACTGCTGCGAGGGGTTCCCACCCGGGGTGTCGACCTGGCCGTCGAGCTCACCACCCCCACCGGAGCGGCATTGATGGCTGCCCTGGCCCGCGGTTTCGGACCGTTGCCGGCCATGACCGTCACCACCACCGGGTTCGGGGCCGGGTCGCGAGAGCTGCCGGACCGACCCAACCTGACCCAGGTCGTGCTGGGGGAGCAGGCCCGGGCTGCGTCCCCTTCGGGTCAACCGCAGATGCTGATCGAGGCGAACGTCGACGACGCCACCGGCGAGGTCTTGGCCCACACCGTGGCCGAGTTGCTACGGGCCGGAGCGGCCGACGCCTGGATCACCGCGGTCACCGGGAAGAAGGGGCGTCCTGCGCACGTGGTCAGCGCCCTGTGCGACATCGCCGTGCTGGGACCGGTCCGGGCCACGCTGGTCCGAGAGACCGGGACCCTCGGGGTGAGAGGAGTGGCGATGGACCGTTGGCCCGAGCCTCGCTCCATGGGTGAGGTCGAGGTCGGCGACCTCCCGGTTCGAATCAAGGTCGGGCCGGGACGGGTCAAGGCCGAGTTCGACGATGCCGCCCGGGTCGCGGCCGAGACCGGGCGTCCCCTTCGCTCGGTGCTGGCCGAGGCCGAGGCCCGCTGGTCGGTGGAACACCCGGCCGAGCCCGTCGACGACCACGGTCTCATCGACGACCACCGCCCGCCGGAGGCGGCACACGATCACGGCCCGTCTCACCACCACGACGGTCACGACCATGACCATCCCCATCCCCACGACCACGACCACGACCACCACGCCCCGCCCCAGGGTCCCGACCCCGACCTGCCATCGGCCTGACCCGGCCTCGACACGGCTGCTCGCCATGTGTGTCGGAGAATCGTTGGTCGGCTCCCCCATCAGCTCGCCTCCATAGATTCAGGGCCATGGAAATATCCGAGGTGATCGCCCGAGAGCAGATCCGCCACCTGCTCGCCGCCTACACCTGGGCCGGGGACCGTGGCCGGCTCGACGAGCTGGCCGACCTGTTCACGGTCCACGGCGTCCTCGACGTCGGCGCTCACGGCGACCGGTGGCAGGGTCGAGAAGTCATCCTCGCCGAGCTGGGGGCCGTGGTGGAACGAACCGCCAAGGCCCAAGGGCCAGACGCCTCTCCAGGACCGGTTCGTCACCACGTCTCGAGTGTCCTCATCCCCGAGGTGGAAGGGGGTAGAGCCCGGGCCAGCTCGTACTTCGCCGTACACACCGCCATCGGGCTCGACCACTGGGGCCGCTACTTCGACCGCTTGGAACTGGAACTGGGACGCTGGCGGTTCAGCGAACGAATCGTGGTGGTGGACGGCTCGTCCCCGAACTCCCTGATGGTCCAGAACCCCAGCCGCTAGCGAACGGCCACAAACCTCACGCCACCGACCCCTCGGCGGCTAGCCAAAGGCGCCCCAGGCAAGCCCCCTCAAAGACGACACGGCGGCGAGATGTGACCCGTCCGCCACGGGCGCTTCGCAAGCGGCGTCAGACGTGGTCAGCGAGCGAACATCATGAGCCACTGTTCGAGGCTCTGAGGCCGGAACACCACATTGCGGCTGCGGGTCTCGGCCATGGTGGCCGAAGGCTTCTCGGAGTAGAGGTGACCGGGGAACAGCACGGCATCGTCGGGGACCTGGGCCAGGCGCTGGGTGAGGCTGAAGTACATCTGCTCGGGATCGCTGCCCGGAAGGTCGGTGCGGCCACATCCGTCCAGGAACAACGTGTCGCCCGCCACCAGCCGACCATCGACCAGGAAGCACTGGCTCCCGGGCGTGTGGCCCGGAGTGTGGATCAAGGTGATCGGGATCTCGCCCACCATCACGGTGTCACCGCTGTCGTGGCCGACGAGGTGATCGGCGGTGACCCGCGTGGTGCGAGTGATCCAGGGGATCTCGTCAGCCTGGACGTGGATCGGCACCTGGACCTGGTCGAGAAGCTCGGCGATGCCCACGATCTCGGCCATCCCACCCAGGTTCCCGCCGACGTGATCGGCGTGGAAGTGGGTACCGAGGGCACCGACAACCTTCATCCCGTCGGCCTCGGCTACAGCAATGATCCCGGCCGGGTCATAGGCCGGGTCGACGATGACCGCCTCGCCCGTCTCGCGATCTCCGATCAGGTAGATGAAGTTGACCATCTGCTGGGCCACCGGGTCGGTCTCGGCCACATCGAGGCCGGCCAGGAGCTGGCGGAAGTAGAGGCGGGACGGTTCGGGCATGGCTAACTCCTGACGGCCGGACCCGCTGATCGTAGGTCCGGACCAACTCGGACAAGCGGCTGCCGGGTCAGCCGACCAAGGCGCCGATCACGTCCTCTTCGGCTTCAGGGGTGGTAAGCACCAGCACTTCGTCACCGGCCCGTAGCACCGTGTCACCGCGGGGCACGATCACATGGCTGTCCCGCAGAACTGCCACCACCGTGGCACTGCGAGGCAGGCCCAGGTTCACGATCTCCTTGTCGTTGGCCGGCGAGTTGTCGGCCAACGTCGCTTCGCACAGTCGGGCCTTGCCGCCCTCGAAGGACAACAGCCGGACCAGCGTCCCAACCGAGACCGCCTCCTCGACGAGGGCGCTCAACAGGTGCGGAGTAGACACGGACACGTCCACGCCCCACATCTCGTTGAACATCCACTCGTTCTTAGGGTTGTTGACTCGTGCCACCACCCGCGGCACCGCGAACTCCTGCTTGGCCAGCAGGGAGATGACCAGGTTGTCCTCGTCGTCTCCCGTGACGGCGGCCACCACATCTGCGGCCTGGACATCGGCTCGGGCGAACTCGGACACCTCGCACGCGTCAGCGGTCACCCAGCTGATCCCGGGGGACTGGGGTATCGAGGTGGCTTCTGCCACCCGGTCGGCGTCGACCTCCACGATGACGATCTCGTGGCCCGCTTTGGCCAGGTCTTCGGCAATGAACGTTCCGACGTTGCCCCCGCCGGCGATGACGACCTTCATCAGTGCCCTCCCTTGACTGGGCCGTTGCCCAAGTGTGCGTCGAAACGCTCGATGGAATCTCCGCTGACCATGGCGTGAAGGACGTCGCCGTCCTGAACGATGGTGTCGGGACCGGCGACACTGCCTTCGCCGAGCCTGGTCAACGCCGCCACCCGGGCGTGACCGGCCAGGTCGATCTCGCCGAGCTTGTGACCGGCCCACTTCGGTGGCACCGGTCGTTCGATGAGGAGGACGTTGGCGCTGGGGTCGATCCACTCCGCGTTGGGGCGGTCGGGCATGATCCTTTGCAGCACCCGCTCGGTGGCCCACTCAACCGTGGCGATGGTAGGTATGCCGAGTCGTTCGAAGATCTTGGCTCGTCGAGGGTCATAGATCCGGGCCACCACCCGGTCGACGCCGAACGTCTCCCGGGCCACGCGGGCCACCAAAATGTTGGAGTTGTCTCCGTTGGTGACCGCCGCCAGGGCGCCAGCCTCCTCGATGCCCGCCTCGGTGAGTCGGTCACGGTCGAAGCCGACACCGGTGACGGTGCGACCACCGAAGTCCTCCGACAACCGCTCGAAAGCACGGGGCCGCCGGTCTACGACTGCGACGGTATGACCGCTCTCCTCCAGGTTCCGGGCCAAACCGGCCCCGACCCGCCCGCAACCCACAACGACTACGTGCACCGTGACATCACCTCGGCTCAACCGTCCCGGTTTGGACGGCGCTGGAGCCTACGTCCGTCCATCCAGCGCAGGCCACCGGACCCACCACGAACCGGACCCCGGCAAGGCTCGCACCAACTGATGCCCAGGCACTAGACCAAGCAGGTTCACGCCCCGGATCCGAGTGCCCGAGAGAGTGCTCGAACCGGCCGGGGTCCCTGCTACCTCTCTGAGGTGCGACGGCATGGCATCAGCGTTCAAACGGCTTCTGGTGGGGAAGCCCCTCGCCAGCAGCGAGGAACAACACCAACGGTTGGGCAAACCCACGGCCCTGGCCGTATTCGCGTCGGATGCCGTCTCCTCCACCGCGTACGCCGGCGAGGAGATGCTCCTCGTCTTGTTGATGGCGGTCACGTTCCCCAACTCCCACCACTATCTGGTGCCCATCGCCATTGCTGCGGTGGTGCTGCTGGTCCTGGTCGGGTCGAGCTACGTGCAAACGATCCACGCCTACCCCGACGGTGGCGGCGCCTACGTGGTCAGCCGGGAGAACATCAGTCCCCTGGCCTCACTGGTGGCCGGGGCGTCACTCCTGGTCGACTACACGCTCACGGTGGCGGTTTCGATCTCGTCGGGCGTGATGGCCATCGGCTCGGCCTTCGACTTCAACGACGACATCACTTTGCGGGTCGGCCTGGCCTTGTTCTTCGTGGCGATGATGGCAGTCGGCAACCTGCGGGGCCTGAAGGAGTCAGGGAAGGTGTTCGCCATCCCCACGTACTTCTACGTGGCGTCGCTGGCGGTGTTCTTGGGTACCGGCTTCTTCAAGCTGTTCACCGGTGACCTGACCGAGGTCGAAGGCACCAAGGAGTTGGCGCACCACTTCGCCGAGAACCACGAACTGATGACCAGCGCAACACTGTTCGTGATCCTGCGGGCGTTCAGCTCCGGCGCCGTCGTCCTGTCCGGTGTGGAAGCCATCTCCAACGGTGTTCCGGCGTTTCGCAAGCCCGAGTCCCGCAACGCCTCACAGACCCTCGCGATGATGGCTGGCATCCTCGCCGTCGGCTTCTTGGGCCTGTCGGTACTGGCCCAACACCTCAAGCCGGTGGTGGACGAAGGCGGCGAGACGATCATGTCCCAGATGGGCGGTGCCGTGTTCGGTACCGGAAGCATCCTCTACTACTGCCTCCAGTTCGGGACGTTCGCGATCTTGATCATGGCGGCCAACACCGCCTACGCCGACTTCCCACGGCTCAGTTCCCTGATCGCTCGTGACGGATATCTGCCCCGTCAGCTCGCCAACCGAGGCGACCGACTGGTCTTCTCCAACGGCGTACTGGTCCTTTCAGGCATGGCCGCGCTCCTGATCGTGGTGTTCCAAGCCCAGGTGTCAGCCCTCATCCCGCTCTACGCCGTGGGTGTGTTCACCGGATTCACCCTCAGCCAGTTCGGGATGATCCGCCACCACCTCGCCCTCAAGGAACCAAAGTGGCGTCGCGGCCTCGCCATCAACGCCCTCGGCTGTGTGGCCACCACCGTGGTGTTGGCCGTGGTCATCTACTCCAAGTTCACCATCGGGGCCTGGATCCCGGTGGTGGTGATCCCGCTCATCGTGTGGGGGCTTCGCACCATCAAGGCCCACTACGTCGACATGGATGCCCGCATGGCCGCGGCTCCGCTCGAGAAGGTGAGCCGCCGCACCAACACCGTCGTCGTGTTGGTCGGACGGGTCACGAAGGGATCACTCACCGCGCTCGCCTACGCCCGGTCGCTCAACCCCGACAAGTTGGTGGCGGTGACGGTGGTGTCGAACCCCGAGGAGCAGGAACGGATCAACTCCCAGTGGGAGGAACACGACATCCCTGTCGACTTGGTGTCGCTCTACTCGCCGTACCGGGAACTGTCCCGGCCCATCATCCGCTACATCGACGACCTCGACTCTCAGACCGTCGACGACTTCGTGACCGTGGTCGTGCCCGAGTTCACGCTCGAGAAGCGGTGGCATCAACTCCTGCACAACCAGAGCGCCTTGATCTTGCGAACCCGCCTTAGAGGCCGGCCCAACACCATCGTGACCAGCGTTCCGTTCCACGTCGATCCGGTGTAGCGCCAAACCACCTGGGTCCGCCGAAAGGCAGTGCCTCGGTGAGGCGTAGCGTTGGCGCGCTAGCCGACGGTCTGGAAGGGTGGGCACCGTGCTGAAGGGTCTGCGCCGCAAGATCAACGAGTCGATCGACGAGATCGAGGAACAGCGCCTGGCCGGCCGGGTCGCCGACTTCGCGCTCACGCCGATCGCCGAGGCCCCGTTGCGCGTCCGCATCACCATCGCTGGTGAGGTCCAGAGCGTGCAGGTGGTCCCCCACCTCGGGTCACCGTCGTTGGAGATAACCGTCAGCGACGGCAGCGGGCGCGCCGCCGCGGTCTTCACCGGTCGTCGACGGCTGGGCGGCGTCGACTGCGGTCGTAGGGTCCTCCTGGAGGGCGTGGCCCGCCAGGACCGGGGACGCCTGCTCGTGGTGAACCCGGCCTACACCATCGTCGAGTAGCCCGTAACCAGGAATCCCGGGGTCAGTTCAGGCACCGTCAGGGACCGGTCAGGGCCCGGTCGACCTGACCGGCTAAAAGGTCCACTACTGCCGGATCGGCACCGAACGCTTCGAGAAGGCGGACCTGCACACCCGGGAACTGCTCGGCGGCGTCGGCCACCAATTGGGGGATGTCGAGCTCCTGATGGCGACCGGGGTGAAGGAAGTGGGGCAATACCGCCACCACCGTGGCTCCCTGGGCCGCGGCCGCGGCGATGGCGTCTCCGATCGAGGGGCGGGCGAGCTCCATGAAGGCGCCGATCACGGTCGGGGTGATGCGCTGGTCGAGTGAGGTGGCCAGGTCGAGGTGAGCCTGGTTGGCGGTGGCCGCCCGGCTGCCGTGGGCGACCAACACCACCACCGTCGAAGTCAGCAACGCCGGAACGGTGGTTGCCCCGACATCGGGTGGCTCAGGGTTCACGAGGTCACGCTAGGAGGTGTGACGCGGGTCGAGCACCCAGGCCGTGACCGGGACGAGGGCGGGATGGAACCGCTCGACCAGGTCCTCGACGCCGACCCGCTCTCCGGGCAGGGCAAGTCCCAGGCTCACGGCCATGATCTGAAGCACATCGGCCGACGACACTCCCAGGTCGGCCAGCTCGGGAAGGGTGACGGCACCATCGCGTTTGGCCAGCCTCTGACCGGTGGGACCGAGAACCAGGGGAACGTGGGCCCATCGAGGTCGGGCGACACCGAGCAGGTCGGCCAGATGGGCCTGGCGTGGTGTCGACGAAGCCAGGTCGTCACCTCGCACCACCTGGTCGATTCCCTGGGCAGCATCGTCGACCACCACAGCCAGGTTGTAGGCGGGCACGCCGTCGTTGCGGCGCAGAACCACGTCGTCCACGACAGCGGAGATCTCTCCCAGCAGCTCGTCCTCCACGGTGACCCGCCCCACATAGGCTCGAAGGCGGAGCGCGGGCGGGCGGCCGGAAGCCTGGTGGAGGGCGATCTGTGCCGAGGTCAAGGTCCGACAGGTTCCGGGGTAGGCGCCGTCGGGGGCTGCCCCATCGTGGGGCGCCGACGCGGCGTCTCGG
>WBZX01000943.1_pt1 | contig 23681 bp, 23 predicted proteins | sample 5204211 | NCBI WGS metagenome assembly WBZX01 (sample SAMN12344362, study PRJNA552823) | activated sludge metagenome | biome: Activated sludge suspended growth; feature: Nitrification reactor; material: Wastewater; isolation source: activated sludge from nitrification reactor of wastewater... | reverse complement strand
CAGCTTCGGCCAATATTTGTAGATGCTTGGTGACGCCTTGTCTTGTTATCTCGGTGCCTGCGGTGAGTTGGGCAATCGACATGGCCCCGCCGGCGCAGAGGACTGCAACCAGCCGCAGGCGGGTTTCATCGCCCAGTGCAGAGAAGATCGGCGCTGCTTTCTGTAGTGCCGATCTCTTACTAACCAATTGGCTATCATCCTTACGACGTTGTGACATGCTTCTCAATATTCCGTAGTTGACCTTCCCAACCCTTGCTGTTCATGCGGAAAGCTTCCAGCCGTCGGCCTGGTGGAACCTTATCGAAACCCGATTCCACCACTTTCAGCAACGTCCCGCCTTCCACATCTTCGAGCGAGAACACTACCAGTGTCGATTCTTCCTGGGCATAGTCAATGGCTGGATCGACAGCATAGGGATGCCATCGCCAGGCAAAGGCATGCTCCGGTTCGACCCGTTCGATGACAACATCGAAGACAACGTGTTCATAACCTGGAATGTTGATTTGCCCCATTGCCTTCCTGCCAACAGCAAAGGTGACGTTCTTGAATGTCACGCCAAACCATTTGCCGAACTCATCAGCATTGGTCAATGCCCGCCAGACGCGACTGCGTTTGGCCTGAATCATAACCTCTCGTTCAATCCGATCTGTAGCCGTGGTCATATGCCACCTCCTGGTTGCATTATAACTGACAGCTGGACATATGCAACCATATGATTGCATAATATTGAAATTGCAAGTGATGGATGCCTACACATCACATATCTGGAACGCCTGTGCCAGTGACTTCATCGGATCACGCTTGGGGATGAACTCCTGGGCCAGGTAGCCATCGTAGCCGGTTTTGAGGATGGCTTGCACGATGGCGGGGTAGTACAGTTCCTGAGTTTCATCAATCTCAGCACGGCCTGGCACGCCACCCGTGTGGTAGTGGCCGATGTAGTCCTTATTCTTCTGGATGGTGCGGATGACATCGCCTTCCATGATCTGCATGTGGTAGATATCGTAGAGCAGCTTGAAGCGAGGCGAGCCGACTTTTTTGCAGAGTTTCACGCCCCATTCGGTGGTGTCGTACATGTAGTCCTTGTGGTCGTACTTGCTGTTCAGCCCTTCCATGATGATGTTGACCTTCTTCTCTTCCGCCAGGCCAACCACTTCCTTCAGACCCTTGGCACAGACATCCAGTCCTTCTTCATCGCTGACAGTTTTGCCTTTGATAGTGCGGTTGCCTGACATGCAGATGACACCTCGACAGCCTTCGTCTGCTGCGAAGTTGATCCGTTCCTTCAGGGCTTTGATGATCTTGGGATGATTCTCTTCTCGATTGAGGCCATTGGCAATGTCAGCCCCGCCGATGAGAGCGCAGGTTAATCCATGCTTCTTCACTTTCAGAATGTCAGGAGGTAACAGCAGTTCGATGGACTTTAAGCCGATCTTGACTGCCTCCTCGCACAGCGTCTCCAGCTTCATCTTGCCATAACACCACTGGCAGACCGATTGCTTGATGTTGCCCTTGGCCTGATAGCCTGCCTGTGCTGGTGGATAGAGACTGGCTACAGCAGCGGTGGCACCAAGGCTGGTGAGATACGTACGGCGGGAGGGTTGCATGCTGACTTCCGATAGTGAATGATGTCTGGATGATAACGCATTTCGAGGTGAATGCCAGCGTTTCTGTCACACCTGCGAGCTTTCGTTGTATGGGCATATGTACCAGGATTCCACACTCGAAAGGCTCTTCCCATGCGATTGGTCATTTCACTTCTCGCGTTTTTTACAGTGACTCTTGTCTTAGTTCATGCAGAGAATCCACTCTCGGAGGCTGCTCTTCGTAGCAGGATTACTGCTGCTACCGTCTTCGTGAATACGGATCGAGGTATGGGGACTGGCTGGGTGGTGGACAGCAAGGAAAAGCTCATCATCACCGCTGGGCATGTGGTGGACGGTGCCAGTCGGGTGCATGTCATTGCTGCACGCAGGAATCAGCAAGGTTGGATCACCGACAAGGCAGAGTTGGCTTCGGTCTCGCCTGCACTCGACGCAACGATCATCGGAGTAGTGCCTCATCTGGACCTGGCCATTGTGAAGGTTCCTGCCATGCAAGAGGGTACAACTGCACTTCCATTGAGTACCAGCGCTCTACGAGGAGGAAACACTGTCTATGCGGTCAGCCATGCGGCTAAGGTGCCTACCATCTTCAACTTCGACAAAGGGACTATCGAGTTCACAGGCTTTGCAGCAGTCACCACCAGGGAGCCGGGGCGGCCAGTGGTGAAACTGAGGGCGGAAATATTCGCGTTCCAGTGCAAAGAAATCGATCGTGGCTCCAGTGGCTGTGCTCTGGTGAATAACGCTGGGGAGGTGATGGGGTTCACCACCATGTGCTCAGGTCTTCACGGCAGCAAGAAAGTGAATTGTGTTGGAGTATCGGTGCAGGAACTGCATCACCTTATCAAGCAGAAGAGCACCACCACGCCTGCAACCCAGACACTGACCGGTCGCTGGGTAGGCAAATTTGTGCATACCTCTGCCGAGATGGGAGTAGAATTCAAAGCCAATGGTCAGGTCAGTTTCATCATCCCCGGTGGTGGTAAGATCGCAGGTCTCTTCCGTCTGGATGGAAATAACCTGCAGGTAACCACCGCAGGCAAGAAGGAAACCATGCAGATTGAATGGCTCGATGGCCACTCATTCAAGCTGATCACGCCTCAGTTCACTGCTGAATGCAAACGGCACGATGGCGGGTTGCATTAAGCTGACGGGAGAGGTTAGAATCGATAACACGATCTTGTACACTCATTGCAATCCAAGGTATCGTACATGATACTGCTTCTTCTCCTTGTCACGTTCGATCCACCAGCCAACTGGCATCGTTACGAGACGCCTGACAAGAAACTGGTGCTCACTTTCCCCAGGAAGCCTACCGAACAGGTGAAGGTCCAGCAAATGTCGCAAGGCGAGGTTGTGGTAACCACGATAGCTGTTCCACGAACCAAAGTTGAAGAAGCAGGCTACGTGCTCACCTGGTACGATCTCAAGAAACCCAAGACCGACGAAGCGGAGATTAAACAATACCTGCAAGGCATCGAGCAAGGTTCCATCAATGCCAAACAAGGCAAACGTATTCACACGAAGAGCATCACGCTCGGCAAGCATCATGGTAGAGAGTTTACCTGGAGCATTGCGACTGGGTTCATTCGCACGCAGATCTATCTGGTCAACGGTCGATTTATCACATTGATGTACATGGCCGGGACTGAACAGGATTTGAACAGTCTGGTTGCGAGGCTCTTCTTTTCGTCATTGAAAGTGAATGAGTAATGCCCCTGTTTGGTGCACATATGTCGGCTGCGGGAGGGCCTGACCAGGCATTGCAGGCAGCAGCCAGGTTTGGCATGGAAGCCTGTCAACTCTTCACCAAGAACAACAAGCAGTGGAAAGCAGCTCCACTGACGGACGACACGGTCGCCACGTTTGCCAGGACTCTCAAAGACCTGAGTATTCAGTCCACTGTCTCTCATGCGTCGTACCTGATCAATCTGGCCACCAAGAATGCGGAACTCTGGCAGAAGTCGTTGACTGCTCTCATTGATGAACTCGACCGGGCGAACCGCTTGCAACTCGATTATCTCGTAGTCCATCCAGGAACTGCCAGCGATGATGACGAGATGGGGGCGCTGAAGCTGGTTTCAGCGGCAGTAGATGCAGCGATGATAGCTATCCCGAAGATGAAGACGATGTTACTTCTGGAAACTACTGCAGGGCAGGGGCGAAGCATTGGCCATACGTTTCTGCAGTTGGGCACCATCCTGAAACATGCCAGGAATGGGAAAAAGGTAGGCATCTGCCTTGATACCTGTCACATCTTTGCAGCGGGTTATGCTCTTTCTCCGAAGACCGACTATGAAGCAACCATTCACGAGTTCGATGAGACGATTGGGTTAGATCGCCTGAAAATGCTACATGTTAATGATAGCGTCAAAGGGCTGGGCTCGAGAGTGGATCGGCATGCGGCGCTGGGGCATGGATCGATTGGTGCGGAAGGTTTGCACAATATTTTAAGCGACAAACGTTTCGTCGATCTGCCGATGATTCTGGAGACTCCTAAGGGGATGGCTCCCAGTGGTGAGGAGTGGGATGCCATCAATATGCGAGAAATACGCCGCTTGGCGTCTTCATATTCTTAACACGATCTTCACAATTCACTCCCTGAAACCTTCGCAACCGTTCAGATAATAACCCTGCAACACGTTCCCACCTCATTGGGTCACTGAATGGAGTCGAAGACTCCAACATTTTCCGGTTATCAGCGTCAACGGAAGACCAGACTCTCCGTTCGCATGGGCGAAATCTTCTCCCGGCTGCTCATTACCTTGGGTGGCATCGGCACGATTATTGCCATCGTGCTGGTGTGTGTCTTTCTCGTATGGGTCACGTTACCCCTCTTTTTTGGCTCGTACTCTACTCCCAAGCCTGCGCAGAAACTATCCCATCCTGCTGCAGCTTTGCTTCAAGGTGTGGATAGCGAACAGCACCTGGGTTGGGCTTTGCTCAGCAACGGCAAGCTGGTGAGCTATCGGCTGGATACCGGTGAAACTGTTTCGACTATTGATGTACTGACTGGACCAGCCATCACCGCCGTGTCGCCACCCAGTAGGCATGATCAAGTCATTGTCGGTTTTGCGGATGGCACGATTCGACTCGGCAAGATCCAGGTAACATCAACGTTGTTGAACGAAGATACCGTTCCTCCAGAAGTCAAAGCGATCACGTCAACCACAGCCAAGGTTGCGGATGGCAAGCTTATCGCCAGGCAAAATAGCGGCGCGCTCATCAGCATGAAGGTCGATGCAAGCTTTGATGCACCCATTACAGTGGCTCCAGGCAAAGCTATTAGAGCAGTGGATATTTCTATTCGGTCAAGCGGGCCAATGCTGTGTTCACTTGCGAGCGATGGCGTCCTGCGAATCAGTGAAGTAACGGAGACCAAGAATCTGATCACTGGCAAGGTGAAACGCGAACTGGTCGGTGGAGAATATCCACTGCCCGATAAGAGCAAGTTGCCTGAACGGGCACTGCTTAATGGCGTGGGTGACAGTATTTACCTGATCTGGAATGATGGCAAACTACAACGCATCAGCACACGAAAGATGGATGCCCCGGTGCAGGTGGAAGAAGTTCAACTGACAGCAGCTGGCGTATCGGTGACAGCAGCCCAGTTCATGATCGGCAAAGCAACACTACTCATCGGTGATAGTGCTGGTGGTGTAACAGCCTGGTTCCGAACTCGTCCCAAGGGCTACACCAAGGGGGATGCCAGCCTATTGCAGGCTGCTCATCATCTTCCTGCAGGCAAGGCTCCAGTGAAGTCACTGGCCGTATCGGCACGCTCACGCATCATGGCTGCCGGTTACGAAGATGGTGCCATCACCATCTTCAATGTGACCAATGAACTCAAGCTGGCTGAACTGAAACTGGATGCAGGCGCGACACTGCAGACCTTGTTGATTGCTCCCAAGGAAGATGGCCTATTTGCCTGGACCAATCAGGGTCTTTCGTCGTGGGGACTACAGCTGGGCCATCCCGAAGTATCCTACCGTTCGCTGATTCGTCCCATTTGGTATGAAAGCAACCTGGAACCAGCTCACGTCTGGCAGTCGTCCAGTGGCGATGATGCTTTCGAGCCGAAGTTTGGCCTCATGCCTTTGATCTTCGGTACTCTGAAGGCGACGTTCTATTCTCTGATTATTGCCGTTCCTCTGGCACTCTGTGCAGCTGTCTATTCGAGAGAATTCCTGCATCCCAAAGTGCGTTCGGTAGTGAAACCTACGATTGAAGTGATGGCCAGCTTGCCGAGCGTGGTGTTGGGATTTCTGGGAGCACTGGTGATTGCTCCGTGGCTGGAAACCAGTATTGCCGGCTTCCTGACCTGCTTCTTCCTGATCCCGACGGGGCTTACCTTCTCGGGTTATGTCTGGCACGTCATTCCACAGAAATGGCAGCGAAGGTACATTGGTCAACGGTTCATCTTTATCTTCCTGGTGATGCCTGCGACGCTGTATCTGGCGATATTGGCTGCACCGTCCATTGAACGACTGTTGTTCGCTGGTTCGTTTCGTTCCTGGCTCGCGAAGCCGGGAGTCGATTCTGCCAGCGGTTGGTTCCTGTTACTGCTACCGCTTTCTGCCGTTTTCTGTGTGGTGATGATGGCGAACTTCGTCAACCCTGTGGTACGGCGCATTTCCAGGCGACTCAGTTCATCCCGGGAAGGGTACCTCAATCTTGCCAAGTTCCTGGGGTGCGTATGTTGCATCATCGGTTTGTCGTGGGGCATTGGGCTGCTTCTGCAGATGGTCGGTATGGATCCACGGACCAGCTTGTTTGGTGTGTACGATCAGAAGAATGCCCTGGTGGTGGGGTTAATGATGGGCTTTGCCATTATTCCCATCATCTACACGTTGGCGGAAGATGCCTTGTCCTCGGTGCCTGATCACCTTCGCTCGGCATCTCTTGGTTGTGGTGCCACCACCTGGCAGACAGCTTCACGTATCGTGATGCCTACGGCATTGGCTGGTATCTTCTCAGCTGTCATGGTCGGGCTAGGGCGGGCCGTGGGCGAGACCATGATCGTACTGATGGCTGGTGGCAATGTGCCTGTGATGGATTTAAACATCTTTAATGGCTTCCGAACGCTCTCGGCCAACATTGCGGTGGAACTACCTGAAGCAGTGCAGGGGAGTACCCACTATCGTACGCTGTTCCTGGCGGCACTGGTCTTGTTTGTCTTCACCTTCCTGCTGAACACGATCGCGGAGTCCCTTCGTCAACGTTTCCGCAAGAGGGCCTTCGAGCTATGAGCACTATGCCACGCAGCAATGACAGCTCATCGACGATGCCTATCCTGAGTACTCCGAATAGCAGGCGTTCGGGGTCGCTTCGTACCTCGCAGCTTGCTTACGGGCAGCCTTGGGTCTGGCTCTTTGGCGGCACACTGATTGTCTGTCTGGCTATGATCATTGGCCTGCTTTATCTCATCTTCCGTAATGGACTGCCGACGTTCTGGCCCAAACCCATTATTGCAATCACCACACTGGATGGTCATAAATGGATGGGTGAGATCGTTCGTGATGATTCCTTTGTGCCTGATGCTGCAACTCTTGCCAAGCTTTCACCCCCTGTCAAAGCAGCGGCCGAGAAGATTCTGGAGAAGCAAAATGGAGTTGCCAAGAGAGAACTGCTTAAAGTAGGCAACTTTGAATTGACACAAACCCATCACCGCTGGGTCAGCGAATTTGAAATCAAGCAGACAGACTTTCCCGATTGGGCACTACTTCTTGAGAGAAGAGAGAATGGACGCTTCTATGGCATCCTCCAACAGTTTCTGGCCGAGGGGAAATCGGTTGCCGATACACCGGGGGCAGCTTGGGAAAAGTATCAGCAGCACCACGGCGAAGTAGCACGACTTGTCAGTCAGATCGAACGGTTGAGCAGGCACGACATCGGCTTGATCACTCACCGCAAGCATGAGTTTGAGGTGGCAGTGGTTGAGCAGGAAATGCGATATGGCAAGAACTCCAGCCAATATCAGCATGCGCAGACCCGACTGGCTGAGGCAACCAGGGAAGCACAAACGGAGCAGGACCGGATTCACTTGCAGATCAACGATCTGCAAAAGCAGGCGAATCAATATGCAATGAAGCTGACGACCTTCGATGGTGTGGGAAAAGAAATCAGGCTGGCTGATATCGTGAGGGCTGTGCCATCCAATCAGCTTACCTTTGGTCAGAAGTGGAGTGTGTATCTGAGTCGCTGGAGTGAGTTCATCACCGATGACCCTCGTAACTCCAACACCGAAGGTGGGGTATTTCCCTGCATCTGGGGAACGCTGGCGATGACAGTTATCATGACAATCTTCGTTGTGCCCTTTGGCGTACTGGCTGCCCTCTATCTGCGTGAATATGCCAAGCCGGGAATACTGGTGAGCACGATCCGGGTGGCTGTCAACAACCTGGCTGGTGTTCCCAGTATCGTTTTCGGAGTGTTCGGTTTAGGGTTCTTCTGTTACTTCCTCGGTGGCAGCATCGATCAGGTCTTCTTCCCGGCCAGCAAGCAATTCGGCCCGAACTTCGGAACGGGTGGCATCCTCTGGGCTTCATTGACACTGGCTTTGCTCACGGTACCTGTGGTCATTGTGGCTACCGAGGAAGCACTGGCTGCAGTTCCCAGTTCGATGCGGGAAGGGTCTTATGCTTGTGGTGCCAGCAAGTGGCAAACCATCAGGAGAATCGTGCTGCCTCGAGCGATGCCTGGTATACTCACGGGAACGATCCTGGCTATGGCCCGTGGGGCAGGTGAGGTGGCACCGCTTATGCTGGTGGGGGCCATGAAGACGGCACCTGCATTGCCTGTCGATGGTGTCTTCCCGTTTGTTCACCTGGAACGAAGCTTCATGCATCTGGGGTTCCATATTTACGATGTTGGATTCCAAAGCCCGGATAGTGAAGCTGCCAAGCCGATGGTCTTTACTACCACACTCTTGCTCATTTTCCTGATCGCTTTGCTTAACTTGTCAGCCATGTGGTTACGCAATCGATTACGCAGGAAGTACCTGGCGAGTGCCTTCTAGAGATACCATGCCTAACACCATGCAAGCGACGAATGTGAAGCCTAGTGCATCCGGCACTAAGATTGTGACTGGTCGCATCCAGGCTATCGTCAATGGTGAGAAGATCAACACTACGGTGCATCCTGAATTGCAGCGGGAAGAGATCGTTCTCAACATTGATAACTTCAACCTCTTCTACGGTGAGAAGCAGGCCCTTCACGACGTTACGCTCGGCATCCCCCGAGGCAAGATCACAGCCCTGATCGGGCCATCGGGTTGTGGTAAATCCACTCTGCTTCGTTCGGTCAATCGGCTGAATGATCTGATTGCCAGTGTCCGTATCGAAGGGGATATGCGGCTCAATGGTGATTCGGTTTTTCATCGTTCCGTGGATGTCATCGAACTCCGCAAACGCATGGGGATGGTATTCCAGAAGCCCAACCCATTCCCGATGAGCATTTTTGAGAACGTCATCTATCCACTGCGTATTGATGGCGAACGCAACAAGAAGGTGCTGGAAGAGGTCTGCGAAAAGAGCCTGAGGGGGGCTGCCCTCTGGAATGAAGTGAAAGACCGTCTGCATGAAAGTGGGCTGGCTCTTTCGGGTGGTCAGCAGCAGCGTCTCTGTATTGCCCGGGCTATTGCTGCCGATCCAGAAGTACTGCTTTTGGACGAACCCTGTTCCGCACTCGATCCCATTGCCACCATCAAGGTCGAAGACCTGATGCAGCAATTGCGGGGGCACTATACCATTCTGATCGTCACCCACAACATGCAACAAGCCGCTCGCACGAGCGATTATACGGCGTTCATGTACTTAGGCCGGGTGATTGAATTTGGTGTGACCAGTCGCATCTTCACGACGCCGATGGTGAGCGACACGAATGATTACATCACGGGTCGGTTTGGGTAATAGTGGGCCATGGAATAGGGAGTGGGGAATAGGGAATTGCAGTACAATACACTGAATTGCTACTCCCTACTCCCCATTCCCTACTCCCCAATGATGTCCAACCATACCGCTCGCCCCTTCATCCTCCACGAAGCCACCTATCGCCAAACCAGGGACTGGCAACCAACGGTGGCTATTCTGCCCTGGGGTGCGACGGAAGCCCACAATTGGCATTTACCACACGGTACCGATACCATCGAAGCGACCAGCTTGGCTGAACAAGCTGCAGTACTAGCGGCCAAGTCAGATGCACGATGTATCGTGCTGCCTACCATTCCCTTTGGCAACAACAATACACAACTCACCCAGACAGCTACCATCACCATGCGAACTCGTACTCAACTCGCAGTGCTGCACGATGCTGCCGAGAGTATGACCAAGCAAGGCATCGAGAAACTGGTATTGCTCAACTTCCACGGTGGCAACGACTTCAAAGCCATCATCCGTGATGTGATGCTGGATGTGCCCATCTTCATCGTGTTGGTCAATGGCTATCAACTGGCTGCAGGTGACCTCAAGCAATATCTGGCCGATCCAAAGCTGGGGCATGCTGATGAGTTCGAGACTTCACTGCTGTTGCATTTGACGCCACACCTGGTGGCACCGCTGGACACCGCTGGTACTGGAAGCACGACAGCGAGTGCTTTGCCTGTACTTAGTTCCACTCCCGGGGCATGGTGCCCTCGAGACTGGGAGACACTTTCTGCCGATACAGGTGATGGCAACCCGCAGGCCGCCACTGCAGAGAAAGGTGCTGCAGTGTTCGCGATTATGGTGGACCGATTGGCCAAGCTACTGATTGAACTGGCCAGTGCGAATGAAGGCCAGTTCCCCTACATCATTCGGCGATGGTCGTAGCGTTACACATTCCGCCAGACATCGCTGCGTTTCTCTTCTTCCTTCCACTTGGCAGGTCGGCTTGATTGTTTGACAGCCTTCCGTGCCTTGTTCTGTTCCGCTTCGAGTGCTTTCAGCGACCGTTGCTTGGTCGATTTCTTCTGTGGAGGACTGTGGATACGACGAGGCTTAGTGGAGAGTTCTTCACCAGCTTCAGGCAGAACCTGCTCACCCTTCACTCGCCACATGAAGCGGATAGGCACTTCGACGAACGGTAGTTCATCTCGCATCGCTTTGACGAGGTACCGCAGGTACGATTCCGAAATCGCATCACGCACGTTGGTGAAGAGAACCATCGTAGGTGGGCAGATATCGGTTTGAGTGGCGTAATAGATCTTGGGTATCTTGCCATGCCGCATCGCTGGTGGTTTCTTCTCAATCGCTCGGCGAAGCACGTCATTGAGCTTGGCAGTGCTGACTCGTGCCTGTGATTGCTTGTGCAGCGATTGGGCCAGGTTCAGAACCTTTTGCACGTTCCTGTCGTTCATGGCTGTGGTGAAAGCAATTGGCACATGTTCGAGAGCAGGGAAAGTCTTACGAAGATAGTCAGCCCATTCGCCGGTCAGCTTGCCTTCCTTCTTGAGAAGGTCCCACTTGTTTACCACGAAGATGGCAGGTTTGTGATTCTCCAGGATGTACGACACCAGTTGTTTGTCCACAATGCTGGTGGTCTGCTCTGCATCAAAGAAGAGTAGTACGACATCCGCTCGGCGAATGGAACGCTCTGCACGGGCCAGGCTGTAGAACTCGATGCTGTCAGCGACGCTGGCCTTGCGGCGAACACCGGCGGTATCAATGGCGACGAAGACTTTGCCGTCCCGTTCGATGCGCACGTCGATGCTGTCGCGGGTGGTGCCTGCCACCTCGCTGACAATCACCCGGTCTTCGTTAGCTAGTGAATTGATGAAGGTGCTTTTGCCTACGTTACGACGGCCAACGATGGCGATCTTGAGTTCAGCTTCCTTTGGTTCTTGCAGATCGTCCCAATCCTTGGGAAGTGCATCACGGATGGCTTCCAGCAAGTCTTCCCGACCTCTTCCCTGGTGGGCACTCACCATCAGGAAAGGTTCGTAGCCAAACTGCCTGAACTCCTGGGCATTACTTTCGTACTTGTCCACATCGCACTTGTTCACCACCATGATGACCGGCTTATTGATCAGCCGTAGTTTGGTGGCTACCAGTTCGTCGAGAGGCACCACGCCGTCGCGGGCATCGGTTACAAACAGGATCACTGCAGCTTCATCAATCGCCACAGCAATCTGTTTTTCCACATGGTCCGTGAGATTATCTTTATCGATTACTCCCATGCCACCGGTATCGATTAGTTCCACCCAGCAGTTTTCACTGAGTTCGATAGGCGTGCTGAGCCGATCGCGGGTAACGCCGGGCGTGGGTTCCACGATGCTGATACGAATGCCCGCCAGCCAGTTAAACAGCGACGATTTGCCCACATTCGGGCGACCAACGATAGCAACTTTAGGTAAGGACATGGCCTGCTTACGGTATCGGGAAGTGTTATGTGATTAAGATATGATACTTCACATGATTTACATGGGATGATGCTATTATAGTAGAAGGTAAGTTTGTCCGTTGTGTGACGCATGAAGCAGACTCTTCCAATAGAAACAATCGATTCGACGCAGCCTACAGTGTCGTTTCAGCAAACACAGCCCGGTGGAAAGTCTCCGTCATTGCTGTCGGGAACGATTGTCTATGGCAAGTGGCTGCGTCCGCCGCAGCAGCCTGGTGAGTTGGGCTGGCTAGCTAACTTCCGCATCGTTCGTCTGCTTGGCCAGGGTGGGATGGGCATCGTCTTTGAAGCATTCGATGAACAATTGAAACGTCCCGTAGCACTGAAGGTACTTCAGCCGGAAACGCAGACCGAAGCCAAAGCACGTGAACGCTTCCTGGAAGAAGCTCGGGCCTGTGCAGCACTTCGGCACGATAACATCGTTCCGCTCTATCAGGTGGCAGAAGACAACAATGTCATCTTCCTGGCCATGCCTTTGCTGCAAGGCACTTCGCTGGATCGCTGGATCAAGAAGCAAACACAGCCGCATGTGATGCAGATACTCCGCATCGGCCGTGAAATAGCTGATGGGCTTTCTGCAGCTCATGCCATGAATATCGTTCACCGTGACATCAAGCTGGCGAACATCTGGCTGGAAGCCCCCAAGGGACGTGCAGTCATCCTCGATTTCGGTCTCGCTGGGAATGTGGAATCACTGGACACCGAACGACGAAAGAAGGAATGCGTTGGCACCTCTGGCTACATTGCTCCGGAACAGGTAACGGGGGCGGTAGCAGATCATCGGGTCGATCTCTTCAGCCTGGGGGTGGTGCTGTACAAGCTCTGCACGATGCAGATGCCTTTCCCAGGCAGCGAGTCGATTGTTCTTTATTACGATGCCCTGAGGAGCCATCAGCCTCAGCCACCGCACGAACTCAATCCAGCCATACCGGCTAATTTGAGTACGCTGGTGATGGGGCTGTTGGCCCGCTCTCCAGCCGCACGGCCTGAATCAGCCAAGCTGGTACGTACCATCCTGCAGCAGATTCAAGATGAAGAAGTGCAGAAAGAAGTGGATCGTCAGCGTGATCCACAGGAGTTGCTCAAGCAAGGCATCATCATTCCGCATGATGATACCACTTCTGAAAAAATGGAACCCACGACGAGCTTGACCAGTTACTATGTTACCAAGCCCAGGCAGCGGTTGCCTTTCACAGTGTTAGCACTGGCGCTGCTCCTTGGCTGCATATTGGCGATGGGCTTCTGGATTTACGACAAACCCAATGATGATGGACGCCCCGATCTTGTCAGTACTGGACCGGAAATCCGGCACCTCAATGCACGTGGAATGGTCAAGCAGACGGGTGTAGTCAAAGCCCCTATGGTGAATGAAGCTTCCGCCCTGATCAAAAGCAGCAAGCATCCTGGCCTCTTCTATACACTCTGTGATGCCAACAATCCGACGCAGCTCTACGCCATTGATGAAACGGGGAAGTTGCACGCGACCTTACAAGTGAGTGGTGCCACCAACATCGATTGGGAAGCACTCACGACCGATAGTGCAGGCAACATCTACATTGGCGACATAGGCAACAATCTGGGCCGCCACAGGAAACGGACCATTTACCGGATTGTCGAGCCAGACAAGTTCACCAGCGAGAAGCCTCATCAGCCACAAACGGTAGCGATTACAGGCACCTGGCACTACACCTTTCCGGACAAGCCCTTTGATGCGGAATCGCTCCTGCTCCAGGGGGATCATTTCTGGATCATTTCGAAAGCCAGGAAACTGGGAGAGACGAAACTCTATCGTTTACCCGTAGCTTCGGAAGGCAAGACGACAACCATTGAAGAAGTGGGGAAGCTACCCAAAGAACTGCTCATGGTCGCTGATGCCAGCCTGTCTGCTGACGCCAAGCAACTCGCGATGGTGAACAAGTTCTATGCGGTCATCTTTCCCTTAGCGAATGGCCACATTCAAGACATCCTCACCGCGGAGCCCACGTACTACGAGTTTGATCTGTACAAAGTGGAAGGGTGTGCCTGGGATGGGATGAGCCTGCGAATGATCGCGGAGGATCGCAAGGTGTATCAGTTGATGCTGAGTGATCAAGCAGGAAGATGAAAGGTGAAAACTTGGAAACATTAGTCAATGGATGATCATGCCATGAATGACAAGAAAACCCGAGGATACCTGCTTGTTGATGTTCCTGTTTATGAAGTACTTTGGCCAGATCTCGACTGTATTGTAGCAGTGATGGAGTATGTTCGGACCTGTTTTTGGGTGTTTGCACCAAAGCTTCCACACGATGCTCTAGTTGAAGTCTTTGCTGGAGTTACCTCACATAGTGGCGGCCCAATTCCACTACTTGGAGTGCATTTACTTTCTGGAAATGACAAGGCGGTAGATACGGTGAAGATTGAAGCTGACATTGAATGTTGGTGTAGAAGTCAATCCGTCGAAGAACTGAAAGAGCTTGCCCGTACCATCACTTCACCTACTTGGAATGATCTCTTATCAGAGCACGAAGCTCGCTTCAAATGATTGCGTTGAGAATGAAATAAAACAGCCACGAGATATCTCGTGGCTGCTGTTGATTCGTGTTGTTGATTAACGCTTGGAGAACTGGAAGCTGCGGCGGGCACCTTTGCGACCGTACTTCTTACGTTCCTTCATACGGGCATCGCGTGTGAGGAGACCAGCCTTGCGGAGGCGACGGCTCACGGGCAGTGGAGTAGGTGCTGCAGGTGTACCGGGAGTGCCTTCAGTGGCTGCTGCTTGTTCAGCAGGTGTTGCGGCATCGCTGGCATCTTCACCTGGCTTGGTCAGCTTGAGAATAGCACGGGCAAGGCCTTGAGCAATCGCGCCGGCCTGGCCAGTGGTTCCGCCGCCATGCACGTTGCAATGAACGTCAAGCTTCTTGATCATGTCAGCTACGCGGAGGGGCAGTTGAGCCCGGCTGCTGTCCTTGGGGATGCGGAAGAATTCATCCACTGCCCGATCATTGACGGTGAACTTGCCTTTGCCGTCGGTGATGCGAACACGGGCTACCGAGGTCTTGCGTCGGCCAGTTGCCCAGGTGAAATTGTTCGGAATCGTCGCCATGTGCTTTCTAATCCTTGATCGTGACTGGTATTACCAGGTTGCTTCGGGGTTGAGATCAACAGGTTCCTGGGCCGTGTGTGGGTGCTTCGGACCAGCGTAGATTTTGAGCTTGGTGAGCATGTGCTTGGCAATGATGTTCTTAGGCAGCATGCGACGAACAGCTTCACGAAGGACCATTTCAGGTCGTTTGTCGAGAATTTCCTTCACGGTGCGCACCTTGCGACCATCGGGATACCCAGTGAAGTGCTGGTACACTTTCTGATTGATCTTGTTGCCGCTCAATTTCACCTTTTCGCAATTGGTAACAACGACGAAATCGCCTACGTCAATATGCGGGGTGTATTCAGGACGGTGCTTGCCACAAAGGATGCGGGCAATCTTCACAGCCAGACGACCGACGATCTGGTTATTGGCATCAATATGGTGCCATTTCTGCTTCACGTCGCCGGGCTTGGCCAGGTAGCATTTCATGTCGAAATCCATCGAAAATCAGAGGGCGAGTGGAGTACACCCGCCCTACGAGAATCTCTCGTTTCTGGAACTTGTTCGACTATCAATTTAGGACGATACGGGGCAGCGTCAAGAATAGATAGGGGATTTTCACGGATTCACGAAGATGTTCCAGATGAGGATGGGGACCAGTATCCATGCAGGAATATACAAGGTATCGCATTTAACAATGGGGAAAGGAATGAGAAACAACAAAGCCAAGGACCCGAAAATCCATTTCTTCTTCCAACTTGGGGTCATCCCAGAAGCAATTCCCAAGCAGATGCACAAAAGTAGCGAAATTCCCCAGGATACCAGACTGATTTGATTGTCGCTCAATGATAGAGGCCTCGATAACTGTCCAAAAGTAATGGTAGCATGCCTTCAACCTTCTCACGAGGCTGAAATCCAGTTTCGCTACTCAACTTGCTGATATCCACCTGCAATTTCACCGTTTCACTTAATCTCATACGCGAGACATCCTGCTGGATAGTGATGGGTAGTCTGGCATGTATCAGCAGTTGATCCAGGTACCATTGCATGGGGTGGCTTATTCCGCTGGCTAGGTTGTAGGCTTCGCCAGGGGTGCCTTTCTCCATGAGTAGTGTGAACGCTGAGATGACATCGTGAATGGGTAAGTAGTCACGCTCGGCAGTCAGGTTGCCGACTTCAAGTATGGCTGGGGTTTGGTTCAGTTGCTCCAGGCGAACGATGCGGTGGGCAAAGCTACCGAGGGCGGTTGTTTCGGGAAGTAGTGCTCCCACGTAGTTAAACAGTCTGGCACGGATGATGGGTAAGCCTAGAGATCGCCAGTAGGTGTAACTGGCAAGGTCAGCAGCAGCTTTGCTGGCGGCATAGATGGAACCTGGCTGCAAGGGTGTGGATTCGTTGATGAGGCCGTTATGCTGACCGTAGATCGAGCCTGAACTGACAAACAGGATGCGGGGCATCGTCTTTAACTTCAAGCTTGCTTCATACAGATGAAGCGTCGCATGAAGGTTGTCGTTCCAGATGGTTGTTGCATCGACAACACCATGCCTGCCACCGAGGTTGCCTGCGGTGTGATAGATCTGGTCCGGCTGTAACTGCTGTAGCAAAGCAGAAGTAGCGGCGGCATCTGTCAAATCGAGTTGGTGATGGTTTGGTAGTGGTTGAGATGCACTACGATAGGTGCCATGCACATCGTTTTGTGGACTACTTGCGAGATGCTGGAACAGATGCTGGCCCAGGTAGCCACGAGCGCCGGTGATGAGGATGCGTTGCTTGGACACGATGGTATTGCAATTGAAAAGAGTAGGGCACTTTATGTGGTTCGGCACGCACAGCATGCCCTACATGGTTTACCCTCTATCATGAGTTCATGCAATCGGTACTGACGACAACAACCGTGGGAGACTCGATCTGGCACCGGATGGATGCCCGATTCAAACTCGTCGGTGTACTCGTCAATGTGATACTGCTCCCATGGTTGTTGACACTTCCCACGATGTTGCTGGCACTGATGGTCAGCCTGGGTTTTCTTTGGTGGGCACGTATTCCGGTTAGCTGGTGGCTTGCCAGGTTATTCGGAGTGGCTGGGTTTCTGCTTCTCTTTGTCGTGGTGTTGCCTTGGACGGTGGGTACTGCTGACTGGTACGGTGGCACCTCGATACGTGGGATCACGCTTGCAGCAGGTATCTTGTACAAAGGCCTGTGTGCATCAGTGTGGATTCTCTTTCTCACGGGGACGACCACCATCGAAGAGTTACTGCATGCTGCTTCGCAGTTGAGAGTGCCTCGACCCATCATACGGGTGCTTATAGTTACCTGGCACTATGTGCAAGTTATGTATCGCACTACAGAAGACTTCCGTGTGGCCCTGCGGCTAAGAGGCTTCCGCAATCGCACCAGCCTGCAAACCTACCAGACCATAACCAATGTCGTCGGTACCCTGTTTGTACATGGCTACGACCGTACCGAACGGCTGGTTCATGCCATGCATTTACGTGGCTACCAGGGGACGGTGGTCAGTTTGTATACCCAGAAGTGGCGATGGATGGATATGGGCAAGTTCCTGGCCATCGTCGGGTTTAACCTGGCAGGCAGTATCTTTACGAATTTGGGACGATAAGATAAATGGACTGGGCTGACGAACGAATCAAGCACCAGCCACCGCATTGGAGCAGGACCATGGAAACTGTTTTCGAAAAGATCGTTCATCCTTCCATCCTGGTCCCGTTCTTCATCTTCGGCTTACCTGTAACGATCTGGGGTATCAAGTCAGCCGTCACAGGTACTGCCAGAGCTCGGGCGATTGAAGCGGAAATCAATCTGAAACGAGAATTAGCAGCACAAGGGCGTTCCGCAGAGGAGATCGAACGTATCATGAACTGTCGAAGCACTGCTGGAAAGCTCGATGCCTAGTGTTGCGATTGCTGCAGAACAACTCTCCGCCCGTCATGGTGATGGCACTGAAGCGTTCCATCACGTCAATCTGTTGCTCCAAGATGATGAATGTGTTGGCTTGGTAGGCCCGAACGGTGCAGGCAAGACCTCACTCCTTCTTGCTGCTACCGGCATCCTGCCTTGTTACGAAGGTACGCTTTCCGTCTTCGGCCTCAATCCCTTCGAACGAGCTTCACGATTACAGTTGCCACGGCTGCTCGGGCTGGTGATGCAGCAAAGTGATGATCAGATATTTAACCCCACAGTGCTGGAAGATGTAGCCTTCGGGCCGCTGAACCTGGGTGTTCCACGTGATGAGGTGTTAGCCAGGGTGAAGACTGCCCTCGAACAGGTTCAATTGCCCGGCTACGAGGAACGAGTGCCTCATCGGCTATCCGGGGGTGAGAAACGCAGAGTAGCGTTAGCAGGGATCCTGGCTATGCAACCGGCGATGTTGCTTCTTGATGAACCGACCCAAGACCTCGACCCCCGAGGCCGCAAGCAGTTGATACAGATTCTGCGAACACTCCCGCAAGGCAAGATCATTGCATCGCATGATCTCGATTTCATCCTGGCTACGTGTTCGAGAACCATTGTTTTTGATCGAACAGTGATAGCCGATGGTGCCACAGCCGAGGTGCTGGCGAATGCAGAGTTGATGGAACAGCACGGGTTGGAAGTGCCACTCCGTCTAGTAGTGAACCAAGCCTAAACAGACGCTCGAGGTGGGTGCCACGGTTTCGTCGTATTCGACGTAACCGTGTTGGGCTAACATGCCAATCAAGTATTAATCTAACGCTACGAATTGCGTTGCACGATGCGTTGCATCATCTGGTCGAGTGTGGCTGTGGCATCGTTGGCTGGGAGCAGTTTCAGAATATCGCGGGCCTGACGGACGTAGCGGTCGGCTTCAGCTTGGGCGTAGCCGATGGAGCCAGATTCAGCCAGCAGGTAGCGCAGGCGGGCGATGCCTCGTTCGCTGGGGTTCTCCAGGATGTCGCGAGCTTCGTCGCTGAGGCGGTTGCCTTGCTGGAGCAGGTAAATGAGGGGGAGTGTCAACTTCTTCTGAATGACATCAGTGCCTAGCGATTTGCCTGCTTCTTTTTCGTTGCCGACGAGATCGAGGACATCGTCAGCAACCTGGAAGGCGATGCCGAGGTAGTTGCCAAAGCTTTTCATGGCTTCGACGATGCTGGGACTGGCACCGGCGTAGTGAGCCCCGAGTTCACAACAACAGGCCGTGAGGGCAGCAGTTTTGCCACCGATGATCGAGTAGTAATCAGCCTCGGTCAGGTCTAAGTTGCCTTGTTCACCAATCTGGTGCAGTTCGCCTTCGCAGACCTTGTTGGTGGCTTCGCCAATGATGCGGCAGGCGAGGGCACTTTCGGTCTTGCTGGCGAGGTGGAAGGCATGGGTGAAGAGCATGTCGCCCAGCAGAACGCTGCTGGCATTGCCCCATCGGGCGTTGATGGTGGCCACGTGGCGGCGCAGATCAGCACTATCGAGAATATCATCGTGAACGAGCGTGGCAGTGTGGATCATTTCCACCACAGCGGCCAGGATAGGGTGCTCAGGTTGCAGGGTGCCGGAGGCTTTGGCGGTCAACAGCAGGAGGGTGGGGCGTAGCCTTTTGCCACGGTAATGAGCCAGATGGGCGATCAGATCTTTAACGTAGGGTGCTTTGGTGTCGAGTTCTTCGTTGAAGATTCTCTCTGCCTGCATCAGTTCATTGGCGATAGGCAGATAGAAGAAGGAATCCGCACGCAATTCGGGCGATGGGTGCGGCTTGCCCGGCAGATGCACCTTGGCTTCCTGTGTGCTGGCCATGGGCATGCTCATGGGAGTTCCCTCAGTTCGCAACTTTCAGATTACATTGAAACTTTACGGCGAACGAAACGCGCTGTCAAGAGTTTCTCTCTTTCTCGCAATCTTCTTCCGGTCATTTCGCTCGGAGTTGAGCTGCACTTGCATACTTGACCCATTTTCGCTATTTCCCGCCAAGTCAGTGCGAAACTTTGCCGATGGTGACGGGCGGTGCATCACATGGTTATGCAACTGTTCGCTGATACGCATCATCTGGTTTGACCATGCACTGCCTGCCGAGAATACTTCTATTGGTGGGAATTTCTGGAAACACAACGTGCGTAACTGGTGTAAGGCACTTGCCCTGTTAACGGCTGCCACCACGATAGTGGGCTGCGGCCTATTCCCGAAAGACTCGGGAAGCGGGGGTTCTGCTGCCATCACTCCAGACCGTATGCAAACGACAGGTGGCAATAACGCCGTATCTACCAGTCGACAAGCAGTTCTTGCCGGCCAGGTGATTGATAACTTCAATCAGCGACGTGGTAACGTGCAGCTTACCCTGCAGCCGACTGATGGTGGCCAGACAACAACTGCGATCACCAACGATCAAGGGTATTTCACGGTTAGTAGCTTGCAGTCGGGCAAACGATATAAGATCACAGCCAAGGCCCAGAATGGTACTGTGCTCAGTACGGGTTTTGCCGAAGCGACTGCACCCAATGTCGTAGTGCTTATCAAACTGAACGATTCGAAGACCGAGTTGGATGGCAAAAGTGCTGGTATGTCCGGTGCTGTGGGTGGAAAGCACAGTAGCATTGCAGGTAATGATGACTATTCGCCCACCTGGAGTCGAGGCAATCCTGCCAGCACAGGGAGAGGGGATCGATTGGGTGCTGCTCCCGATGTAAATCAACCTTCGCAAGCGAATGTCACTCCGGGGATCAATCCGAAGCTAGGGCGACCAGTCACTTCAGAGCCACCAGGCAGCAACAACGTGCCTGTTCGGCCAGAGTACATCGCAGATGCCAACATGGGTGCCCGTATATCGCCACCTGTGTTGAACATTCCCGGACCGAACGGGAACGCTCCCGGCGACAAAGTCTCAACACCACGGACCAAGTCAGAGTATGGTGGTGTCAACTTCTTTGATTTTCCACTCAGCGATCTCGATGGCAGGCCAACCAGGCTGGCTGATATTCGCGGCAGGTTGACACTCGTCGACATCTGGAACACGGATTCCATTCCCTGTCAGCAGTCGATGCCTGAACTGGCGAAGTTGCACGATAAGTTCCGTCACCAGGGGTTGGTAGTCGTTGGCATTGCAGCTAACGAGCAGGGCAATGCGACGGCCAAGGCAGATAAGATTCGCTGGCGGGCGAATTCCAAAGGTATCAACTATCCATTACTCATGGAAACTAGCGACTCAGTCAAGCAAGCCTTCAAAGCTGAACAAATACCTACACTGATTTTGCTGGATGATGCAGGGCGAGAAGTCTGGCGACACGGCGGTTTCAATCCAGACGTGAAAGCACAACTGGAACGTGAGATCAGTTCCAGACTACGCTGATGTTGAATAAAAACCTCTCAACGGAATGTTGAGGGAAATTGCGATGGCTAATTTGTTGGCCTGCTACCACGTTCCCCTTCACCATCACGCTTTCCAGCAGCATCTCGGCTTGGTGGAGGAGTACCGTTACAAAGTCTGACAAGTCGTATACTGCACTACATTGCTAGACAATAGTGGAAATGTACAAGTGGAAAGGTACAGTATTGCCCTATGCCACCACGTTTGCTTGTCAGTGTTCGAGATGCAAAGGAAGCGGGCATCGCTTGTACAGCGGGTGCGGACATCATCGATGTGAAAGAACCACGGAACGGTCCGTTGGGGCGTGCAACATCAGGTGTTTTGCGAGAGATAGCTGAGGGCTTGCCGCAGAATCAACCGCTCAGCATTGCACTGGGCGAATGGTATGAACCAGTAATGAGCACATCCTTGCCTTCATCTGCGAGATGGGCCAAGGTGGGCTGGAAGCATGGAGTTCAGGCAACTGCTGTCGATTGGTTGGAGAGAGTGCGGAACACCAGTCCTGCACAACTCATTGGTGTTGTGTATGCTGATCATGTACGTGTGCAGGCACCACCCTTTGAAACGATCCTCTCGTGGATACGGCTTGCGCCACAGCCGTCATCGGGTATTTTGATTGATACTGCGATCAAAGACGGATGTGGGTTATTGCACTGGTGTACGCTGCAACAACTTCGGCAATACCAAAAGCAATGTCATCGACATGGGCTGTTTCTAGCTTTGGCAGGATCGTTAGATCTTCAGTCGATAGTTGAACTCAAGAAGTTTGTGAACCCCGATATCATCGCCGTCCGCGGGGCCGCTTGCGAGGGGCAGAGGCGGCAGGCTCAGATTCAAAAAGATCGAGTGCAATCTCTTGTAAGGTGCCTCCGGGAAGATTGACTAGCTTCCACTGCTTCAGCTTCTTCACAGCCTTGGGGAAGTAGGCATCAACGATGCCACGTTCGACCAGTGACTTAGTCAATATCTTGCGCTTGGGCAATTCACAGGCTTTGATCAGAAGTAGATCAGCTTGATGACGAGTGGCGAGGTGGACTGCGATACTGTCGCTGCTCACGTCCCAGTTGTGCGGTAAATGATCCTTGGCTTTGTCATCAGCACGCAAAAAGGGTTCGACAATGAACCAGGGGTAGCGATCCGCCTGCCAGGCGGCTTCTGCTTCTGGCCAGGAGGTGACAGCAACGGAGTTAGGAAATGTTTCGCTCATGCTGCGGGTCAGATCGCCCATCAGTTTGATGCAGTGCCAATGAGCTGCCTCTTCGGAGAGAGCATTGAGCTTGCGGAGTGCCTTGACTGCTGGGCCGCCACCAGTGAGCAGTATCACTTCATGTTGCTCCAGGCCATCAAGCAGTTGCTGGAGCTCACTGACCAGAGCTTTCAGATGAAGCAAACTGCCGCCCACTTTGATGACGAGCGGGCGGTGCTTCTTGGATGCTTGGCGTTTCGTCTTCATCGCGATTGTCTTTCCGCCAGGAGAGTCGCCACAGCATAGGCAGCCAGGGCGGTGGAGAGGTCAGGGTGTATCCTTCCTGTCAGCGAGACCAGGGGTGATGGCTCAAACTGTAGTTGGGGAACCACTTCGGCCAGGTAGCTTTCACCGGAGCCAGCGAGAATGATGCCGAGGGGCTGCTGTTGTTGGTGTTTTTGCAGACTGGATTGCAAGCAGTGAAGCAACCTGCCACGAAACGCACTCATCGTGGCTTGGGCCAACTTCTCGACTTCATGCCGTCCCAGTTCGTCCACATCGGAGCAAAGCATTCGAGCCAGTCTGGTGGCTGCATGTCGTTGTGTCCGTGGCTGACTATCGGCAGTGTTACGATCAGATTCATCTTCCGTCGCCTGGTTCAGTACCAGTCGAGCATCATCGAGAGTGGCGAACCATTCTGCAGCCAGTGTGACAGTGTGTTCTTGCAGATCGTACTCCTGCAGAACATTGCATAGAGGAGTACGACTACAGCCTACATATGCAAGTTCGCCCTGGCGTAGTCGATCAAGATCGGTTCTGCTGCTGGTCACGACTTTGCCATCGGACAGGTGAATGATGTCGAAGGTAGTGGATCCAAGATCAAGGAAACAGCCCGGACCCTGGGGTAGGTATCGTGCAGCGTAAGTGGCAGAGGCGAGCCAGTTTGCGGCCGCAATCGGTAGAGGGTCTTCAAGCGAATGGTTAATACTTGCCCATTTGCCATCGTTCCGCCAGACGAAGACGGACTGCTCACGGAACACATCTTGTACAGCCAACAGAATGTGCCGTACTCCTGCTGACTTGGTCGGAAAGCAGTCACAGAGTTCACCCGTCATCGTAAGAGCG